>Ga0208297_1000101_pt1 | contig 230746 bp, 192 predicted proteins | sample LMS_cellobiose_e_FD_187367 | JGI IMG/M metagenome (GOLD analysis project Ga0208297, IMG submission 187367) | Rumen-fistulated moose microbial communities from Alaska, USA - LMS_cellobiose_enrichment (SPAdes) (version 2) | ecosystem: Host-associated > Mammals > Digestive system > Stomach >...
AGCTTCCGGACGGCTGATCGACCGTCTGAAAGCCCGAAATTGCCTGTTTTTCCCGTATTTTTGCCCAAAATGCGAAAAGAAACGCCTTTTATCGTGGTAGACAAAAGACGTTTCTTTTATGGTGGAGGAGGGTGGATTCGAACCACCGAAGTCACTGACAACAGATTTACAGTCTGCCCCCTTTGGCCACTCGGGAACTCCTCCATATTCAATTCGCGGGAATATTGGAGCTGGTGGACGGATTCGAACCCCCGACCTGCTGATTACAAATCAGCTGCTCTACCGGCTGAGCTACACCAGCACAGCTATCCGCCGCGTCAGCGTTGAACATAATACCAAACCTGACGGGGTTTGTCAACAGAAAAATTTTTGCGCGCGCCGCCGGGCGCGGAACCGCACGGCGGCGGAGGAAATTGCGGTTATTCGAAGACCAGATCGGCGCAGGCACGGGGGTCCAGCGCGGCGAAGTACGCCTCCTCCAGCGGGATCCAGCGGTCCCGGAACGCGGCCACGGCCTCCGGCCCGTTCCGCTTTTCCACACGGCGGAGCTGCTCCTCGCGCGGGACGGACAGAAAGACTCGCAGCGTATAATAGTCCCGCAGTTCCGGGTGCAGGCTGTAGGAGCCCTCCGTCACGGCGAGCGGCGCCCAGGGCACCGTATCCCCGTGGGGGAACGGCTGAAACACGGAATGATCGAACCGGCGCACCTCCACGTCCCGGCCCTCGGACCAGGGCCGGAGGATCTCCGCACGGAACCGCTCCCGGTCCACATTCCCGCCCGGTTCCGCATACCGCTCCGGCGTGCGCTTCTCCGCGGGCAGGTAGTAGTCGTCCATGTGAAACACCGGGCAGCCGTAGACGCGGCCGATCGCATCGCCCAGCGTGCTTTTGCCGGCAGTGCAGCGGCCGTCGATAGCAACCAGGACCGGGGTTCCCGCGGTCCGCTGCCGGTCAATGGCGGCAAACACCGCCGCAAACTGGCCGAACACGCGCTCCGCCACCCGGTAGGCGGGCGCGTAAGCCGCCCGGTAGCGGTCGCTGTGATGCACGGCGGGGAAGCCGGCGGTCCGGTACGCGGCCAGAAACGCGTCTGTCTCCGTTTTGGGAAAGGGCAGACTGTACAGCAGATCGAGCTTTGCCCGGAAGCGCGCGGCGTCGCCCCGGGGCGCGTTCGCGCTGACCGTGAACATCCGGCAGAGCGTCTCCGGCGTCAGCACGTCCTTCAGCGCGGCAAGCTCCAGCCGCACGAGGCCGTTCCCGACGTCGGTATACGCAGGACCGGGCGCGGCCTGGACCGTCTCCAACTCCCGCCGCAGATACGAAAGCGCCGCGGCCTCGTCCGGAATCATGTGTCCGGGGCCGAATTCGTTTTGATAGAGAAGCTTGACGGCGTCCTGCACCGTCATTTCGGGACAGGCGGCCAGATGCCGCCGCAATACAGTCAGCGTTTCGTCCATGTCAGTCCTTTACAAATACGCACACGGCCATTTTGACAAAAAACTCCCGGAAGCCGGGGAGCTTTGCCAGCGGCGCAAGAAAACCGCGCAGCGGGACCTCCCGGTAATACTCCGCCCGCAGCGGCACGGCCTCTTTGATCTTTTTGAACCGCTTCAGCGTCATTTTGTTGATGTAGGAGAAATACGGCCGGCCGCTTTCGTCCTCCGAAATGCGGAACCGGATCCGCTCCTCGCCGTCCGGCACGGTTTTGCACAGCGTCTTGTAGGCGCGGATCAGCGTCTGCTCCCGGAAGAACACGTGTACCCACGGGATCGCGATCAGATCGGACAGATGCGCGCCGAACGGGTGGTTGTAGGGCGGGAAATTGACGAACAGCCGCCCGCCCGGCTTCAGGATCCGGGCGCACTCGGCCACCACCGCCTCGGGCCGCGCCACGTGCTCCATGGCGTCGTTCATGACGATGGTGTCAAAGGTGTCCGCGGGGAAGCCCGTGTCCACCGCGTCCCGGCAGAGGAACGTGAACACGTCGGCATACCCGAGCTGTGCGGCCAGCGCCTCGGACTCCTCTTTATAACGGGCCACCACGTCCATGCCCACGAGTCTTGCCGCGCCGCGGGAGGCGTAGTACATGGTCTTGCCGCCGGCGCCGCAGCCCACGTCCAGCACGGTTTTTCCGGCGAACATGTCCGCCTCCGTGTACGCGTCGAGAAAGAACGCGATGGTGTCCGCGCCCCTCTCGTACTGCCACATGGCATAGGTTTTTACGCCGTCGTTCTGCAGATTGAACGGGTGCACCGGCGTTTTGAAGCACTTGTTCAGCGCCAGAAGGAGCTTTTCCGACATGACAGGCCCTCTCTCCGGTTTCGGTTACTTGTGGGTTTCAAAATACTTTTTCAGGAATACGCCGGTGGCGCTGTCTGCGCAGTTCATGATCTCCTCCGGCGTGCCGGTGAAGAGCACCTGACCGCCCGCGTCGCCGCCCTCCGGACCCAGGTCGATGATATAGTCCGCGGTCTTGATCACGTCCAGATTGTGCTCGATGATCACCACGGTGTTCCCGGCGTCCGTCAGTCGGTTCAGTACGTCCAGCAGCTTGTGGACGTCGGCCACATGCAGGCCGGTGGTGGGCTCGTCCAGAATATACATGGTGTTGCCCGTGGCGAGCTTGGACAGCTCCGTGGCGAGCTTCACGCGCTGCGCCTCGCCGCCGGACAGTGAGGTGGACGGCTGCCCCAGCTTCACGTAGCCCAGGCCCACGTCCTGCAGCGTCTGGATCTTGTTGCGGATCTTCGGAAGCGGCTCGAAAAACTCCACCGCTTCGTCGATGGTCATGTTCAGGACCTCATAGATGTTCTTGCCCTTGTAGCGGACCTCCAGCGTCTCCCGGTTGTACCGGTGGCCGTGGCACACCTCGCAGGGGACGTAGATGTCCGGCAGAAAGTGCATCTCGATCTTCACGAGGCCGTCGCCGGAGCAGGCCTCGCAGCGGCCACCCTTGACGTTGAACGAGAAGCGATTGGCGGCGTAGCCGCGGGACCGCGCCTCCTGCGTGGAGGCGAACAGGTCCCGGATGTCGTTGAATACGCCGGTGTAGGTGGCGGGGTTGGAGCGCGGCGTGCGGCCGATGGGGGACTGGTCGATGCAGATGACCTTGTCCAGATTCTCCGTCCCGCGCAGTTCCCGGTGCTTGCCGGCGTGGATCTTGGCGTGGTTCTTCTCCGCGGCGAGGGCCTTGTACAGGATCTCGTTGACGAGGGAGGATTTGCCGCTGCCGGACACGCCGGTGACGCATACCATTTTGCCCAGCGGGAAGTCTACGTCGATGTTCTTCAGATTGTTCTCTGCAGCGCCCAGGACGGTGAGGACCTTGCCGGTGCCGGGCCGCCGGGACGTCGGGATCGGGATCTTCTTCTTCCCGCTGAGGTACTGCCCGGTGATGGATTCGGGACAGGCCATGATGTCCGCGGCCGTGCCGGCGGCCACAATCTGCCCGCCGTGGATCCCGGCCCCGGGGCCGACGTCCAGAATGTAGTCCGCAGCGTACATGGTATCCTCGTCGTGCTCCACCACGAGCAGGGTGTTGCCCAGATCCCGCAGCCGCTTCAGCGTGGCCAGCAGCTTTTCATTGTCGCGCTGGTGGAGGCCGATGGACGGCTCGTCCAGAATGTACAGGACCCCCATCAGAGACGAGCCGATCTGCGTCGCGAGCCGGATCCGCTGCGCCTCGCCGCCGGACAGCGTGCCGGACCGGCGGGACAGCGTCAGATACGACAGGCCCACGTTGCGCAGGAAGTTCAGCCGTTCCCGGATCTCCTTCAGGATGCTGCCCGCGATGGAGGCGTCCTTTTCCGACAGCACGAGCTGGTTGAAAAACGCAAGCGCGCCGTCAATGGACATTTCCGTGAGATCGGCGATGCTGATGCCGCCCACGGTAACGGCGAGCGATTCTTTCCGCAGCCGGCGGCCGTGACAGGCGGGGCAGTCGTGCTCGGACATATAGTGCTCGATCTCCCAGCGCATGCCGATGCTCTGGGTCTCCTTATACCGGCGGGTCAGGTTGTTGACGATGCCCTCAAACGGCTGCGTCAGCGTCCCCTGCCCGCGGGGCTGGTCGTAGTGCAGCGTGAGCTTCTCGCCGTTCGTGCCGTACAGGATCACATCCAGCACCTCTTTCGGGAAGCTGGAGATCGGCGCGTTGAGCTTGAACTTGTATTTTTTCGCCAGCGCTTCGAAGTACATTCTGGCGATGCTGTCTTTTTTGATGTTGCCCCAACCGGGCGCGGAGATGCCGCCCTCCACGATGGAGAGGTTCTTGTTGGGGATGATGATGTCCGGGTCCACCAGAAGCTGCGTGCCGATGCCGGTGCAGACCGGGCAGGCGCCGGAGGGGTTGTTGAACGAGAACATGCGCGGCGTCAACTCCTCAATGGAGACGCCGCAGTCCTCGCAGGCGTAGTTCTGCGAGAACAGCTGCTCCCGGTCCTCGCCCACCACATCCACAATGACGATGCCGCCGGCCAGCGCCGTGGCGGTCTCAATGGAGTCGGTGAGCCGGCGGGCGATGCCGTCTTTGATCACGAGACGGTCGATGACCACCTCGATGTTGTGCTTCAGGTTCTTGTCCAGCTTGATCTCCTCGGACAGATCGTAGGTGCTGCCGTCCACCCGGACGCGCACATAGCCGCTGCGCTTTGCGTCCTCAAAGACCTTGGCGTACTCGCCCTTGCGGCCGCGGACCACCGGCGCGAGGATCTGGATCCGGGTGGCCTCCGGAAGCGCCATGACTTGGTCCACAATCTGATCCACGCTCTGCTGCCGGATCTCCTTGCCGCACACCGGGCAGTGGGGGACGCCGACCCGCGCCCACAGCAGGCGCAGATAGTCGTAGATCTCCGTCACGGTGCCCACGGTGGAGCGGGGGTTCTTGCTTGTGGTTTTCTGGTCGATGGAGATGGCGGGGGAGAGACCGTCGATGTAGTCCACATCCGGCTTCTCCATCTGGCCCAGGAACTGCCGGGCATAGGCGGAAAGGGATTCCACGTAGCGCCGCTGCCCCTCCGCATAGATGGTCTCGAAGGCCAGGGAGGATTTGCCGCTGCCGGACAGGCCGGTCAGGACCACCAGCTTGTCCCGCGGGATCTCCACGTCGATGTTCTTCAGATTGTTTTCTCTGGCGCCTTTGACCAGAATGCTGTTGCGCATAGGGGCTTCCTTTCCTCTGTGTCCGCAGGCGCGCGCCCGCGAATGGCAGAACATTTGTACTGAAAGGGTATTGTATCATATTTATCTGCGCTTTTCAACTGTTTGCCGACGTGAAACGGTATCTATATCCGGGAAAATGTGCCTTCAGCGGGAAAAATCGCCAAAAAAAGAACCCACGGGCCAAAAAGAAAGCTCTTGACAGGGTTCCGAGGATGTGATATATTTATATTCCCATGAGGGAGATATCGCGGGGTAGAGCAGTCCGGTAGCTCGTCGGGCTCATAACCCGGAGGTCGGTGGGTTCAAATCCCCCCCCCGCAACCATATCGGGTGGATGTAACGGATTTCAGTTACATCCACCTTGTTTTTTAGGTGATAGCTATGGAAGAATACTCAAAAGTTCCCGCGAAAGTGAGATACGTCGGCCCGTCTACGGAAGAATTCACGCAGGGCGAGGTCTACCTCGCCTATTTGCTTGAGTACTGGCAGGGGAAGCGCGACAGCCTGCATGTGAAAGGCAATTCCGGCAAGATCAGTGACTTCAATCCCTTTGAAGATTTTGAGGTCATTGAGGACGATGACGAAGTTCTCAATTTGCATGAGGCTACAGTCAGATGCATGACACATAGATATGACGCGATGGTGACCGGCTTGAAATTCGGGAGAGAATATAAAGTCATCGGTAGGGATCGTGATGGGCTGTATCTGGTCATGGACGAATCATTCGATTGCTATTTCTACCCACCGGATCTCTTTGAGATTGTCTCGGATGAACATGACTTGCTGTCGCACCAAAGTGTGTATTACAGTTTCTTTAATAATGGCTCTGACGGACCTTTTTGACTCCATGTAAGTCGCAGGCGAAAGCCTGCGACCGTTTTTTATTGCTCTTCTTCAACCGGTTCGCAGTCCTCGTTAAACAGCTCGCGCGCGGCGGGCGTCGGCTCGCACAAGACGCACTCCACTGCCACGTCCTGTCAAAGATCGGCGGTGTAGTTCGGCGCGGACAGATGTTCCGGAATGAGCAGATAGCCATGCCTTTTAGTGTAGAAACAATTATCCCTTTTTAGATGATCAGAGATTTTTTGGAATACAGTTGCAATAAATGACGAAAGCCAAGGCGCATTACCTTGGCTTTCATCATTTATCCCACAACCAGCTTATTTGTCTTTCTCAAATACTTTGCTGGGATTGGCGCATCTAGCCGCCATGTGATGTTCATAGGCTTTTCGCCTTCGTGCTTGACATAGGTGGCTGTGCCGAGATAGGTGTAGGCTTCTGCGCCGTTGGTGATCCGGTCAGCCTTAAACTCGCGGACGAACAACAGCACACGGCTGCCGCGTTCTTTGTGATGGATGTACCGCTGGCCTGTTGGAGAGTTCTCAGTCGTCGTGCTTTGGCTCTGCCAGTGAAACAGCCACTCATTGATGGAATAATCGTTGTACATGGTCGTGGGGGAGTAATCTTTGTCGGACTTATTCAGCGTGACAAAGAAAACATCCAGCTTCTGATCCGGCAGCCACTTCGCACCCTCACGCACAGTCACAGGCTTGAGGAAATCCAGCGCTACCAGCAGCTGATCACGGGAATAGGTGCAGTGAAGATCCAGCGGGCAGTCAAAGCCGACGTCAACCGGAGCATCGATAAAGTCAATCCGATTATACTGGTATTTCAGCAGAGCAATTAGCTCGCCCAGCAACACTGGGCTGTCTGCCAGTGCGTAGAGATTATCCCAAACCTCGTCGCTACTCCAGTCCTCGGCGGCTTTGCCCCAAACGGTAATGTAAAACATCTGGAGCATCCGTTTTTCAAGATCAGAGAGTCTATCAAAATCCATATCTTCCAACCGAGGCAACAGATCCAGCAGGAAGCAAATCCAGCGGCGGGAGTCGATCACCGCCAGCCTCGCCATCGCCTTTGTCATCGTCTCTTCCAGCGGCTCAATGAAATCGTCGATCATGTCGGCACGGGCACACAACCGGGAGAACGTAGCAAACTTATAGATGCTCCGCGGATCAAGATGATAATAATCCAGGAAGTTGGCAAGGCTGAGCTTCATGCCTGTATCTTCCTCAAATGAAGCAACCCTCGTCACCAACCCCGCAGCGTTGCCATAGGAGGCCCGGATGTTATCCAGTATATACTTGGCTGCCTTTTTCTCCAGCTGGATATAGCAACCCTTTGGCGCGGACGCGAAGCCGTCCTTGATCTCGCGGGTCACACTGCGCGTTGTATTGGATAGGAGTGCGGCAAATTTGTCCTCAAAATTATACTTTCTGTTTGCCTGACCGATGAAGTCGAGAACAGTCAGGCACTCTTTATCTTCCGCCAGTCGCAGGCCACGCCCCAGCTGCTGCAGGAAAATGGTCAGCGATTCCGTCGGTCTAAGGAACAGGACAGTGTTAACTTCCGGAATGTCCACTCCTTCGTTATAGATATCCACGACGAAGATAAACCGTACCTTGCCGGAAACGAGGCTATCTTTCGCGCTGCGGCGTTCTTCATCGGGCGAATGGCCGGTCAGGAACATAGACGGGATGCCATGTTCATTGAAGTACCGGCACATGAATTCCGCGTGATCCACCGTGACGCAGAAGCCCAAGCCCTTGACATCGTCAATGTCTGTCACGTATTTCAGGAGCGAAGATACAACCAAATCTGCGCGCCGTTCAGCCATCATGCCGCTCAGCGTGTAGATCTTGGACAGCTCGGATTTATCGTAGCCACCGGCCGACCATTTCAGCTTGTCCAGATCCACCGTGTCGGTCACGCCGAAATATTGGAACGGGCACAGGAGCTTGCGATCAATGGCCTCCGGCAAGCGAATCTCTGCCGCAATTCGGTTATTGAAGTAGCCGAGGATGCTCTTGCCGTCCATGCGTTCCGGCGTGGCGGTCAGGCCAAGCAGAATCTTCGGCTGGTAGTATTCCAGCAGTTTCTGATAGGTAGGCGCAGCCGCATGGTGGAACTCGTCCACGATGATGTAATCATAGAAATCCGGCGAGGTCTTCGCCGTAAAGTCCTGGCTGTTAAAAGTCTGGATGGACATGAAAAGATGGTCAATGCTGTCCGGCCGGTATCCCCCAACGAACATATCGCCAAAATTGGCATTTCTCAGCACAGCCCGGAAGGTGTACAGGCTCTGTTTCAGAATCTCTTCCCGGTGGGCAACAAACAGTAGCCGGCATGGTTTGCCTGAATTCTTTTTCTGGAACGCCTTGTAGTCCAGTGCAGAAATTACTGTCTTACCTGTGCCGGTTGCGGCAACCACAAGATTTTGGGTATAACCACGGACGGTGCGTTCTGCCTCCAGCTTATCCAGGATCTCCTGCTGATAAGAGTATGGGCGGATCTCCATATTGAAGATCTCGTCGTTGTTGCTGTCGAAATACTTCTCTGCCTGCAGCGCACGAGCAAGGCGCTCCCGTTGTCCTTCATCGTAGTATTCGAACTCTTTGTCGTTCCAGTAAAACTCAAAGGTGGCCACCACCTTGTTGATGGTCTCCGGCAGATCCTTCTTCGTGATCTTTGTGTTCCACTCCAGGCCGCTGGTCAGGGCCGCATTGGAAAGGTTGGAGGAGCCCACATAGGCCGTCGTAAAGCCGGTGTTCCGGTAGAAAACATATGCCTTCGCATGGAGGCGCGTGATCTTCGTGTTGTAGCTGACCTTGATCTGCGTATTGGGGAGCTTGCGCAGCTCTTCGATCGCCTTCACATCGGTCGCGCCCATGTACGAAGTTGTGATGATCCGCAGCTCACCGCCGTTTTGAGTGAAGGTGGTCAGCTCCTCCATGATGAGCCGCAGCCCGCTCCACTTGATGAAGGAAACCAGCATGTCGATCCGGTTGCAGGACACAATCTCCTTCTTGAGTTCCGTGTACATCTGCGGCTCGTGAACAGCGCCGGTGAACAAGCTGGATTGTGCGATAGAGGTCTCCGGACGGACGACCTGCGCCTTCTCATCCAACGCCCAGATGCTGTTTTGCCTATCAAAAAGCGCAAGAAGCTGCTCCGCCCGCTCCGCAACCGAGAGCGAGTCGAAGTCAGCTTCTTTTGTTTCTGTCTGAATCGTGGTGATAATCTGGTTGGCCAGCGCGACCTGGTCATTCAAATCTCCGCCATTGTCTCGGAGATTGTCCAGCCCGCGCTCAACGACCTCTGCAACATACTTTGCCAGCACTTTGGACGCTTCGGCAGTATCAATGGGCGCAGTTTGACTGAGCTTGTCGGCATTGGCAAGCTCAGTATCCAGTCCTTTGTTGATTACCTGCTCATATAGTCCGTCGTACAGCATACACACACCTCGTTCTGAGAATTATTCTTATCTCATCAAAAAGCTCTCACAATCTCCCCATACGTCACCAGCGACACGTTCCCAAGCTCTTTTGCCTTCTCCACACAGCCTTTGGTGAAGCCGGATTTGGAGAAGAGGAAGAAGTGCTTATTCTTATACGGGAACAGCTCGCTGCGGGCGATGAGCGTCTCCAGGACGGTAAGATCAACCTTCTCCGCTGTCCACTTACACTCAGCGAAAAGGGCGGTGTCCTTGTCCTGTTCGCCCATGATGTCGATCTCGGTCTGGCACTTATGGATAGGGTCGTTGCCCCACCAGCGGCCGAGAGAGGTGAACTCGACCTGGGACTTGCCGCTGAGCAGCAGTTTCCAGAGGTACTGCTTGCAGATCTCCTCGAACACCTTGCCCATATACTCGGGCAGATGCGGCTCGATGCGCTTATAAACAAGGTCCGCCGCGCCGCGCGCGATCATCGAGGCGTTCTCCGGCACAAAGCGATACCAGAAGCGGAACATATTGTCATCGATGGAATAGATCGACTTTTTGGACGCCTTCTCACCGTAGGGCGTCTCTTTTTGCACGATGCCCAGCGCGACGAGATTCTTGAGATAGATGGAGCAGACGTTCGTATCCTCGCCGACCTTGCTGGAAATCTCGGACATGCGGGAGGCACCGGTAGCAATGGCCGTGATGATGGCAGTGTAGATCGCCGGCTCCCGGACCTCCTGCTTCATCAGATTGAGGGGCTCCTCATAGAGGGGGGAGGTCGGATCGAGATAAGTCTTCTTGATGTTCTCCTCAATGCTCAGGCGGTCGTCGATCTGAAGGAGGTACGACGGCGTGCCGCCCACGATCCCGTAAGCCAGCGCCTTATCTTCGGAGGAGTAATTCTTGAGATACTGGCAGGTCTCCTCAAAGTCAAAAGGCAGCAGCTTGATCTGAGACGTTCTTCTGCCGTAAAGCGGCGCCTTGTAGGAGAGAACATGATCCTCCATGTAGGACATGGAGGAGCCACAGAGGATCAGCATCAGCTTGGAGGTGTCCTTATAGCGGTCAATCAGCAGCTGCAGCGTGGAGGCGAGGCTCTTTGAGGCGCGCGCAACATAGGGATATTCGTCGATGGCCAGGATGATGCGCTCCTTCTCAGACAGTTTGAAAACGGTCTCCAGGGCGACCTGAAAGGACGCAAAGGAGGTCTCTGCGTTGATACCGCTGGCGTACTCAAGGATGCATTTGCTCAGGTTCTCCAGGTTCTGCTTTGCGTTGCTCTCGACGCCCATATAATAGATGGCCTGCTTGCCGTCGATGAAACGGGTGATGAGCGCCGTCTTGCCTACGCGGCGGCGTCCGTAGAGGACGACAAACTCGAACTTGCCGGAGCCATATAAATTGTTCAGGGAGGCGAGCTCCCGCTCTCTGCCGATAAACATGTAGACTACCCCCATGTTAGGTTGCCTATATTATAGCACACAGCCCAGAAAATAGTCAAGTACGATTAGGCAAATCGTACTTGACTATTTTACTTGCATTATGACCAATTAAGAAAGAATTGAGGCAAATCAGCATGTGAGGATGGCAGCCTTACAAGGAGCGGCCGATAGAAAGAAACTTTTATATAACTTTTATAGCTAATAGCTCCGAAAAAGACTTGACAAATAGCGACGCACATGTTATCATAAAACCGCAAATATGAAAGGGGGTTCTGACATGGCAGAACGCGAAAAAAGCGCGCTTTATCCTGGCGTAACATGGAGTGAGTGTGTTGATCTTATCAATAAAATTAGTTCATTCAATTTGAAGGCTGTATCGTATCAGGCATTAGCTGAGAAATACGGCCTGACAAGCACAACAACAAAGTCTTTTACCACACGAATTGGCGCAGCCAAACAATTTGGTCTTATTACTACAGCCCAAGGAACAGTTCAACTAACTGAAAATAGTAGGCAGATTTTGTATCCCACAGGGGATACTACTCGCGCTATTGAACTCGAGTGCTTTTCTCTGCCTCCGCTTTACGCCAAATTGATTGCAAAATATGATGGCATCGCTTTACCAAGTGAAACAATTCTTGCCAATATTCTTATGAATGAGCATAGGATATCGCGGGCAGCAAAAGATTGTGCTTCCAAGTGTTTTGTAGAAAGCGCAGAGCAGCTTGGTATTCTGAAGGGCGGTGTTCTCTGTTATTCAGAGGTAAAAAATGGAGAAAGCGCTTCTGAAACTGTGATAAAAACCGGTCCTGTTCAAGAAAACGAGCGGGGACAGGATGACTCAGAAAGAATTGATCAGCAAGTGTCGCCTATTATGGCGACATCCGAATCGAACTTTATATCTCAATCCATTCCTTTTGAGTCCGGAAAAGTTGCAAGGTTTATTATTCCTGTAGATGCAACAGAGGACGACTTGCTACTTCTGCGTGATATGTTCGATGTCCTTCTTAAGCGCAAGTTTAAGATCGATATATAAAAAAGCAGACCACCCATAGGTGATCTGCCTCTTGGAAACTGTGTTGCAGCACAGCCTCCGCCGACGTATAGCCGGGATGCATTTTTGTATTGCACCAATAATGTATCATACTTAGGTAAGGAATTCAAGAGGATCCTTCTGTAATTGGAGGTGACCGCTCTATGGATGATGTATACGTCTTGGTTTACACTCCGTACATTACCAAAAAAGGCGTTCGCATTTGGGCATGGCAGTATGGCTTGAAAGCATTTTGTCTGCGAATTCCCCGTGAGAAATATCGCGGTTAGTTTGTGAAGCAAGACCTGCTCCGGCGCAGGTCTTGCTTTTTCACTTACTGGTGGGTTCTGAAAGTCGCTTGTTTTTTTATTAGCAAACAAGGCCTTGACGACCGAAACCATGAACGAGAAGTGATTAAAAACGAAGCCAACTCCCCCATCTTTGTAGGGCGTATTGTGCCTATAGCTTTGTATAACCCGTGCGTTAGCTGCCTGAAAACATAGATTTTACAACGTTTTTCAATGTGTTTACTCAGATGCGTTATTCACCGCGGGACCATTAAAGAACCCTCTTTTGTCTGCCACGACAAAAGAGGGTTCTTCGTTGCCTGTTTCATGTTTGTGCAGTATAATGACGCTGATGATTCATGAACAGAGGAGTTTGAATATGATTGAAATAAAAGAAACGACAACAGCAGATCTAAAAAACGTTCAGCGTCTTTGGGCGGACGGGGACGTGATGCGGTTTGTCGGTTTCCCCGACGGACTGCACGAAACGTACGAGGCTCTGGAAGCGTGGTTGGACAGACTTCATGCAAAAAGACCCGCGTCGAATCACTATTCCATCTATGAGGACGGCAAATTCTGCGGTGAAACAGGGTATGGCGTGGATAGGGAATCCGGCAGCGCATGGCTGGATATCAAGCTGTTTAGTTTTGCGCGCGGCCGCGGTATTGCTGCGCAGGCGCTTTCCTTTGCAATAGAAAAAGCTGTTGAAAACGGCGCAAAAACTCTGTGGGTCGACCCCGATCCGCAAAACGCAAAAGCGATTGCCTTATACAAAAGAATGGGTTTTGATCAAAAAAAGATGCCGGAACACGTGATTGCCATGGGTGAAGATCCGGCAACAAATATCTATTTTGAGCTTTGCAAAGAATGAGAAGGTATGTCTTTTAGACGTTCTTTCTGTGTTTCGGTACACTTTTGCGCGTTCTTTCAAAAAACCGCAGTTCGCCGTTTGGCGGACTGCGGTTTTTCTTGTTCTGGAGAATTTGCGGATCTGCACTCCCGGCAATCTTCAGCGAGTGCGCGTTGCCGCGTCATGAAGGTTCGCGCGGAAAACAGGCAGGGATTTCCTCGGCCTACGCGTCGCCCTGAAGCGGAACATACAGGTCCTCGGCGTATACCTGCAGATCCATTCCGTTCAGATCCTGACCCGAAGCGGATAGAGAATACATTACGCCGGCAACGGCGTCGTACCAGTTTACGACCTGTACATATGAAACGTTGTCGACCGTCTGGCTGTCCGGCTTCGCGTTGGACCAAGCATAATATACGGCGTCTCTCCCGGACACGGTGCCTTCTTCCTTGGAGGTCCATTCGTATTCCATCCCGGAGATGTCCGTCGGTTCAAGTGCGCTCTGGATGCGATAGACCCATTCCGCGCCGTCCAGCACATAGCGCATCTGCGCCAGTTTGCCCTCGGCCATGTAGCTGTAACGGACATCCGCAGCGCCCTTCGGCGCTTCCATAATGAAACCGGTCGCTTCCAGAACCCCTTGCTGATCGCTTTCTGTCCAGGGGTTCGCAAGGCCGACGGTTTCGCCGGGATTTGCGGCGGCATTGGAGCAGCCGGCCAGCAGCGCCAGAATGGCGATCGGAGCGATAAACAGTGTTTTGATGTCCAACTTCATATGCTTCATCCTTTCTTTGCCGATTCATTTTCCCCCGATCATGAATCTTTCCAAAGAATACCGCTTGTTCCCATTTTTTGCAATCCTCGAATTGCGATTTCTGCAGCAGCGGGAGAACACGGGCCGGGCTCAGGCACGCATGCAGCTTTTCAAACGCTGCCGCAGTTTGTCCGCCGCAAGATCGCTCAGGTCGATCACCTGTATGTTCAGCTCCGCCGCGCGATTGCGCATGCGGGCGCTGCCGCGCTCGGCCGTGACAATGGCGGCGCGGGCCATCTGCCCGCCGAAACGGTCGCGCAGAACGGCAAGCTCGTTGAGCGCTTCGGTTTTCACGTCACAGGTCTTACAGCTGATAAACAGCGGCACAACGCCGCGGCAGCACATGACGTCCAGCTCGTTGCTGACGGAGTTGGCATTGTTTTCGCCCTCCCAGTCGACGATTACGCTCAGGCGCACGTCGTCGAAAATGCCGGTGTCCAGGCAGGCTTTGTAGACGTAGGTTTCCAGCACGCTGCCCACATCCCGCAGCCAGGCGCGGATCTGTCCGTCGCGGAAGCGGAAGGAGACGCCCTCCGCCGTGATGCGCAGGTCACGGATAAAACCGATGCCCGCAAAGGCGCGCAGCGCATTTTCCGGCGCGGAGATCCGGGCGCCGCGCTCGCCCTTGACGGTGTATGGGCCGGAAGCCTCCAGCGAGGATGCGCCCTCGCCGCCGGGGGATATACGCTGCAGATAGGTGACGATCTTCGTCCAGTCCCGCCGGTGCTTCAGAAAAACCTCGAAAAAGGGGTCGAAATCCGAAAGATAACCGTCCAGCAGGGCGCTGCGCACGCGTCCATCCCGCACGGAGCCGCCGGCCATGAAGAAGAAATCCTCGACCCTGTACCGCAGGGGGCAGATCTGCCCGTCGGCAAAGTCCGCGTTGCGGATATTATAAAAGCTGTTCTTTTTCCGACTGTACGTAAAGACCGGAATGCACGCCTCCGCGCTGAGAAGTCCCGCGGCAAACAGAACGGCGTCCGTGCCGCCCGTGATGTCCATCGCACAGTCCGGATAGCGCGTAAGGATGGTCCGCAGCAGCGCAAGCACCGCGTCTGCGTCGTAAATGTCCGCCCGGTAGAAAATGAGCTCCACCTGCTGCCCCCGGTGTCTGAAGTAGGCGCGCATCTTCTTTTGGATCGCGGCGCCGCGGGCCGCGAATTCCGGGCAGATGTAGACGACCCGCTTCGGCCGGAACATCTCCGCGCCCAGGACGTTTTCCAGCGGTCGCTGATCAAACAGCTCGATCAGGGTTTCCATACAGCGGCTTCGCTCCTTTTTGCTTTTTTTCTATTGTAAAACGCCCGCGTCGAAAATGCAATCGCCGCGGAGCTCCGTTTTTTGGTCTGCGGCGCTTGCAATCAAAAAGAGCTTTTCCCGCTTTTTGTCAGAAAACCGGCGTTGAAACACGAATAAAACTGAAACGCGCCGCGATCCGTTGAAAAACAGGCGCATTTTTGGTATAATAAATGAAAACTTATGCGTCACATTTCAGCCGATTCGGACGCAGGAAAAACGATGCGGTCGCGATCATTGGCGACGGGAAGCCGGAGGCGCAATCATGACGGACAAAGAACTGAAAACCTTAAAGGACAATCTCTGGCATGCGGCGGACGTGCTTCGTTCCGGCGCGCACCTTGCGGCGAACAAATACGGTCAGCCGATTCTCGGCCTGATCTTTCTGCGTTATGCGGACATCCTGTTCAAGCAGCACAAGGCGGAGATCGATGCGGAGTATGAGAAGCGGCTCGGCACGCGACTGGAGAAAACGCGCAGGGAGATCGCCGTTGAGAAGTGCGGCTTCTTCCTGCCGGAATGCGCCTATTACGATTTCATCAACGACGCGCCGGATACGGCGGAAAAGGCCGACCTGGTGAAAAAGGCCATGGAGGCCATCGAGCGCGAGAACCCGAAGATGGACGGCGTTCTCCCCAAGGAGGTTTATGCCCAGCTCGTGCCGGAGGAGGAGCCGGAGCTGCTCTCCAACATCGTGCGCATCTTCAAGGACATCCCGGAAAACTGCACCGTAGACATCTTCGGGGAAATCTATGAATACTTCCTCGGAAATTTTGCTCTGGCGGAGGGCAAGGACGGCGGAACATTCTATACGCCCGCCACCGTCGTGCGCTATATGGTGGAGGTGCTGGATCCGCAGCCCGGCGACAAGAAGTTTCTGGACCCGGCCTGCGGTTCCGGCGGCATGTTCGTCCAGGCGGCGCGGTATATGCACGCCCACAACGCCGGCGCTGCCGAGCAGATGAAGTTCCGCTGCTACGGCGTGGAGAAAGAGCCGGACACCGTGAAGCTTGCCAAGATGAATCTGCTGCTGAACAATGTGCGCGGCGACATCACGGAGGCAAATTCGTTCTATTCCGACCCCTACAACGCTTTCGGCACGTTCGATTATGTTATGGCGAATCCTCCGTTCAACGTAGACGAGGTCTCCTTTGACCGTGTGAGCGGCGATCCGCGCTTCAACACCTACGGCGTGCCGCGCAACGCGACCAAATCCGCAAAAAAGACCTCCGACAAAAAGGAGACCGTCCCCAACGCCAACTACCTGTGGATCGGCCTTTTTGCCACAGCGCTGAACGAGCGCGGCAAGGCGGCGCTGGTCATGGCGAACTCTGCCTCCGACGCGGGCAAGAGCGAATATGCGATCCGCAAAAAGATGATCGAGGAGGGCATCATCTGCCAGATGGTGACGCTGCCCTCCAATATGTTTTCCTCCGTCACCCTGCCCGCCACCCTGTGGTTCTTTGATAAGCACAAACCCCAGACGGACAAGAAGGACGAAATCCTGTTCATCGACGCGCGGAACGTCTTTACCCAAGTGGACCGGGCGCACCGCAAGTTCAGCGACGAGCAGATCAAAAATCTCGGCATCATCACGCGGCTTTATGAAGGTGATACGGAAGCGTTTACAAAACTTATCCGCGAATACAAGACAAACGCGATGCGGTTTACAAGTGAACTGCTCGAAGTGCTGTCCCAGCTCAGCGGATATGAGTTCTACTTTGATGGTGATGGAAAGGAGACCTATAATGAACCGAAGTTGCGTTCGTGCGCGCCAAAGATTCTCGGCTTTGATTATGACCAGCTCAATGATCTTACAGCCGAAAGCGTATCGCTGTTCAAGGCGCACATCAAGGCGCAGGATGATGAGATAGCGCTCGCACATTTGGATCTTCATTTTGAACAGTACTACTCGAAGAATCAGGAGAAGCACATCCGGGAGTATGACATCTATGTTGAGCAGGGGCGCGCGCTCGTAACCGAAATCATATACAATCTGGACAACCTAATCTGGCTCCTGGAGCGTTTCCCGGGCGGCGTCTACCAGGACGTGATCGGCCTGTGCAAGGCGGCGAAGCTGGACGGCGAGGACGGCATAAAGGATCAGGATTACTCTCTCAACGCCGGACGCTATGTGGGCGTGGTGATTGAAGACGACGGCATGACCGAGGCGGAGTTCAAGGAGACGATGCTCGGTCTGAATGCGGAGCTTGAAGCGCTGAACGAGGAAGCGAAGAAGCTGGAAGCGGAGATTGCTGGGAACATAAAGAGGTTATTTACGAAATGAAGCCTTATGAAAGATACGAAACCATAGAGTTTTGGTGCTCAATGCTGGGCATAAGCCCAGCATCAGAGGGCCAAATCGGGAGATATAATCAATCGTTAAAGTTTTGTATTTTCGATGAAAGAAACGGAAAGCACAGCAGGCTGCATTTTCATGCCCTTTTGAATGGGAATAAAGTGGCTTCCATATATCTTGATAATCTGGAAATTGATTTCTTATCATCGCGGATAAAGCAGAGCGACAAGAAGCACATAATTGAATGGGTCGAGACTCATGAAGAGGCACTGATTGAAATTCGGCAAAAGGAAAACGGTGAGTTTGAGATTCCGTTTCTTGGTTATTCATGAGGGGTAACCATATGATAGCTCACAATTCGAGGCTAGTGGAGAAATAAGAATGGATAGATTTGGAGATAAAGTCTGTTGCAATCCGACGGTAAAACTAAAAAAACAAGAATCATATCCCGTAATTGATATTGACAAAATCACCCCCGGTTATAAAACTGTGAGGAGTGTGGAGTCAGTCGAGTTCACAGGCCAAAGCGGTGCGAAATTTCAGGATCACGATGTGCTTTTTGCTCGCATTACCCCTTGCCTCGAAAACGGTAAAATGGCGCTTGCGGATACAGATGGTCAGTCTGGAATTGGCTCGACAGAACTGTTCGTATTCCGTGGTATCGATGGCGTTTCAGACACGGACTATGTTTATTATCTTCTATGCATGAAGCATATCCGGCAGTTGGCTGCCAACAGCATGACTGGCGCAAGCGGACGTCAACGTGCTGACTTGGATTTCATTAAGCGAATTCAATGGGATTTCCCGGATATAGAGATGCAGAAGAAGATTGCCTCCGTCCTCTCCGCCTATGACAACCTGATCGAAGTCAACAACAAGCGGCTCAAGGTGCTGGAGCAGATGGTGGAAAACCTGTATCAGGAGTGGTTCGTCCGTTTCCGCTTCCCCGGACATGGGAATGCCGAGTTTGATAACGGAATTCCAAAGGGGTGGGCGTATAAGAGGGCGGATGAAGTCATTGAGTTCAATCCAACACTAAAAACAGGCAATCAAATGGAGTTTACGATCATCCCCATGGAAGCACTTAGTACAAGCTCCATGGTATTGGATTCAAGTTGCTTTGTACGGCAGAATTCCATTTCAGGTCGGCGCTCACAGAATGGTGACACCCTGCTGGCAAAAATTACACCCTGCCTTGAAAACGGGAAAACCGGCTTTGTTATGGGAATGCCGAATGATGAAGTGCTCGGCGGCTCGACCGAGTTTGTTGTCATGCGGTCAAAGGCATTAACACCCCACTATGTTTATTGCATTGCCCGGAGCGAGTATTTCCGCCAGACTGCGATATTGAGTATGAATGGAGCCGATGGGCGCCAGCGGGTAGACGAGGGCAAGCTGAAATCAACTAAAATACTTCAACCGGAAAAAACTGTACTGGATCATTTTGAATTGATCATTACGCTGATTTTTGATAGCATTCATCAAATGGTGCAGGAAAACAAGAACCTTATCAAGCAGCGTGATTTGCTTCTGCCACGCCTGATGAGCGGAAAGCTGGAGGTGTAATATGCCGCTGATTGCAAAAGGTGTTTACGCAGATTGCGGCGATATGGCTTTTGAAATAGAGACTACATATTATCTGAATTTCCAGATTCTTAGTTCACTTGTGTCGTTGGAACGATTAGATTTATACGATGATCGTTTTTGGTGGGAAAACAGATTCCAATACTATCATTATTATTGTGACCATTTGCTATTCTCAATCGGACAGATTTCTAATCGTTTTATAATCACTTCCAGAGACAGGAATCATACTATTAAGGAAAGAAAACGTTTTAATTCTACTAATTATCAATTTGTGGAACACGTTTTTCCAATTCTATCTGACAAGCGTGCAAGAAACATGATGGAACATATTGATGAGCATAATCAAAGCATTATCGAAAGCCACCATGGGGTGGGAGGGTTTAATCTAATTGATACTGAAACGGATTCAGATTTGGCAAATGATTTAAGATCGAGGAGAGATACACATCCATATACATTGGATTTAGTTCGCAGAGAGCTTCTACTACGATGGAAAAACGATGACGTAACAATATCTCTCGAAAAGCTACGTGATGAACTTTTGGCGTTACAGAGCAATGTGAAGTCTTTCGCAAAGATAATATCTGGTTTTTAAATGATCGTTTACAGGATTCTCTTTTGGCGTTGCTGGATTTAGAATATCTTTAGTTCAGAAATGCGAGGAATGATTAAATGAGACGAGTTCCTTTTTCACAAGTATTGAAAAACGCATCTATAGATTACAGGAGAGAATATGATCGCCTTTATGGGTTGTTTTATCTCCAAAAATTCCAAGATGCGCTTGGTTCCGGATGCTCATTAAGAGAATGGTGTACATCGAGCTTTCAACGGTTCCCGTTTCGCGGTACTTGCATTTCCTTAGATGATTTCGATGACTTTTACGGGTATAGTTTCGAAAAAAATCCGAGTGCTTTTGATCTTGACTATTTAGTAACCTTTTGTGAATACTCATATAATTTGGCTATATATAGCCAAGACGCAATCTTTGGTGGAGGTATAGTCGGTATTGGAGGCCCGATGCAGTACTATTTTCAGCAAGTTTTAAGAGTTATTGAAACCATAGGATATATGCCAAACAATCAAAACGGCATTACTGATTTTGTACCAAAGGATCAAGCAGCGATTTCTGTTGCAGAAATTATTGATCCAAGTTTGTCGTATAAAGTGATCGAATACAATCATCACTCAATGAAAGGCGATCTTGATCGGAAGAAGGCAGTTTTAATTGCTTTGGCTGAAAAACTGGAACCGCAGCGTACAAAGTTGAAAGAAATCAATACATCACTGGAAACAGACATTTTCTATCTGCTGAACAGCGTAAAGATACGTCACAATAATGCGGAGCAGGGTGGCAAAAACTATATCTCCTATGTAGCTGCCATGAATAACGAAGAGATTGAACAATGGTATGATGACACGTATCAGCTATGTCTTCTCGCTTTTCTCGAATTAGATAATACGGAACGAAAAGCCCGTGTCAAACAATTAAAAGAGGATATTCAGAACAGTAAGCAGTAAGGCGGTGACCACCATGCGCAACTTCATATCCGAAGACGATATTGAACAGGCAATCCTGCAGAAGCTGCAGGGCGAGCCGTTTCAATATACGGTCCTGCGCTGTGACGCCTCACCGGACAGGCGGGAGCTGCTGCCGGACGGTACGGGGCGCGGCAATAAAAAGGAATGCGTGCTCCCGCAGGTACTGCGGGAGGCTTTGGCGCGCCTGAATCCCGCGATCCCCGGCGAAAAGCTGGAGGAGATCGCCCGCGACCTCTGCCGTGATTTCAGCGCTTCGGATATGACGGCCACCAACTACAAGTACTATAATCAGATCCGCAGCGGGATCAAGGTCTCCCTCCGCCGGAACGGAAAAGAGGACTTCGACTTTGTGAAGCTGGTAGACTTTGACTGCCCGGAAAACAACTCTTTCACCGCCGTCTCCCAGATGTGGATACAGGGACGTGTATACTGGCGCCGCCCAGACGTGCTGATTTTCGTCAACGGCCTGCCGATGGTGTTCATTGAGCTGAAAAACAGCATCGTCAAGGTGGAAGAGGCCTACAACGACAACCTGACGAGCTATAAGCGCGACATTCCGAACCTGTTTGCGTTCAACCAGATCTGCGTCCTGTCCAACGGGCTGGAGACGAGGCTCGGCGCCTTCAATGCCGCCTACAACCATTTCTTCGAGTGGCTGAAGGTGGATTCCGAAAAGGAAAAGCCGGACCGGAAAGCCATCAAGGCCGCCGGGACCGTGGGCGAAAGCTCCGTGCGCTATTTCATCGACGGCCTCTTGCGGAAAGAGCGGCTGATCGACTACATAGAGAATTTCGTCCTGTTCCGCAATCAGAAGAACAAGATCATTGCAAAGAACCACCAGTATTTCGGCGTGAACAATCTGATGGAGTCGGTGAAAAACCGGGCCGAGCTGCAGGGCAAGCTGGGCGTGTTCTGGCATACGCAGGGCTCCGGCAAATCGTATTCGATGGTGTTTTTTGCCCGCAAGGTGCGGCGCAAGATCCCCGGAAACTTCACGTTCCTGATCATCACAGACCGGGAGGATCTGGACGATCAGATCCATAAAAACTTCGTGAAGACCGAGGTCATCGGCGCAAAGGAGGAGTGCCAGCCGAAGAACGGCCAGCAGCTCCGGGAATATCTGCAGACCAACAAATCCTTTATCTTCACGCTGATCCACAAATTCCGCTATGACAAGGGCAAGCGGTATCCGGTGCTCTCCACGCGGGACGACATCCTGGTTTTGGTGGACGAGGCGCACCGGACGCAGTACAAGGACCTGGCGGAGAATATGCGCACGGCGCTGCCCAATGCCAATTACATCGCCTTTACCGGCACGCCGCTGCTGGGCAGCAAGCGGCTGACCAATCAGTGGTTCGGCAATTACGTTTCCGAGTATAACTTCGCCCAGTCCGTGGAGGACGGGTCCACGGTGCCGCTGTTCTATTCCCGCCGCGTGCCGGAGGTGGGGCTGGAAAACGACTTCCTCGACGACGACGTGGTGGACATCATCGAGGACGAGAATCTGAACGAGGACGAGACCCGGCTGCTGGAAAATTCCTCGTCCCGGATCCTGGAGGTCATCAAGCGGGAAGACCGTATCGACAAGATCGCACAGGACATCGCGCACCACTTCCCGCGCCGGGGCTTTCTCGGCAAGGGCATGGTCGTCTCCGTCGATAAGTACACGACGGTGAAAATGTACGATAAGGTACAGCATTACTGGGCGATCGAGAAGCAGAAGATCATGCAGGAGCGCAACGCCGCCGACACCAAAGAGCAGCGCGATGAACTGACACGGATCCTGAATTATATGAACCGCGTGGAAATGGCGGTCATCGTCTCCGAAGAAGCCGACGAAAATGAAAAATTCCAAAAGCAGGGACTGGAAATCGCGGTTCACAGGCAGAAAATGAACGCCGTCACGCCGGAGGGCGCGGATATTGAGGATCGCTTCAAAGATCCGGACGACCCCCTGCAGCTGGTGTTCGTCTGCGCCATGTGGCTGACGGGCTTTGACGTGGAAAACCTGTCCACGCTGTATCTGGACAAGCCTATGAAGGGCCACACGCTGATGCAGGCCATCGCTCGCGCGAACCGCGTTTATCCAGGCAAGCCCTGCGGCATTATTGTAGACTATGTCAACGTGTTCAAGTACATGCAGAAGGCGCTGACGGAGTATGCCGCCGGCGACGATGGGGCGGAGTTTCCCGCGCGAGACGTCGATCAGCTCCTTGTTTTGATCAACAATGCCGTGGACGAGGCGGACCGTTTTCTGCTGGGGCTTGGTATCGACGTCGGCACAATCGCGGCCGAGGCCTCCACCTTTGACAGACTGGACGAACTGCGGAGGGCTTTTGACGTCATCGTTTCCAATGATGAGAACAAGGACAGATTCAAAGTCATTTTGAATACGCTGATGAATTTGTACGATGCGTCTCGGCCGGAGATCTTTGAAAAGAACTGGCAAAATGCGCGGTTTGCGCCGCTGGTGTATCTGTACGGCCTTTTCCGCCATACCATCGACGATGAAAAAATCGATCGGGCGCGGCTGCGTATGGCGCAGGTGCTGGACACCAGCGTTTCTTCACAGCAGGCAGAGGACAACGATGCCGGATTTGTGATCCACCAAGGCAAAGTGATCGATCTCTCCAAGGTGGATGTGAACGAGCTGAGAAAGGAAATCAAGACCGCGCAGTACAAGGCGGTGGAAATCGAGGATTTGAGGGCGTTTATCGAACAGGTGCTGCAGCAGATGCTCAATCGCAACTGCACACGCCAGAAGTTTTCTCAGCGGTTCCGCAGCATCATCGATCGCTACAATGCGGGAGGTTCCGAAAACGAGGATTATTACGAGCAGCTTCTACAGCTTATAGAAGATCTGAAAACAGAGGAAAAACGCCCGGAAGCCGAGGGCCTGTCTGAGGAGGAACTGGAGATCTTTGATCTGTTGATTGCCGGAAAGAAGCTCACGAAAGCGGAAGAGCAAAAAGTGAAACTGTCGGCGAAAAACCTGTTCAAAAAGCTCTCGGAAGCTAAGTCGGAGCTGATGGTTGTGGATTGGTACAAGGATGAACAGCCCCGGGCAAAAGTGAAAACGGCGATCGAGACCTCGTTGGACGCCGATTTGCCGACGTCGTACGATAAAGAGACCTTCGCTGCGAAAACGGATCTGCTGCTGACACACTTCATTGATATGGCGGTCCAGGGTTACGGCTGGGTGGCAGCGTAACGCAGATCAAAAACTGTTCGTATCATCAGCGGGCGCATCGCGCGGCGTCCTTTTTCGCGGAGAAATCGTTTTGACGCAATGGAGAGAATCGAATATGGCAAGGGTTTTGTTGCCCAACGGCAGTCCGCGCGATCGCCGATGCGGGGGAAAAAACGGCCTTCCCGCGCTGGAGCGCGGCGCGTTTACCAGCTTCCCGGACGGAAAATGACCCGGAAACGGGGGAGACGCAGACAGAAAGCAAAAGCAGCTGTGCAGAACATGCACAGCTGCTTTTTTACTTTTTTCTCGGACCCTATTCCCGCCCGGCCGGGACGAAAAGCAGCCCGGTGACAGGCTCGGAGGAATCGGAAGCCCCGCGGATCTGACCCGGGACCACGGACACGTCCATGCCGGAGGAGAGCGGCGCTTCCGAGCAGACGAGCCCGACGGCCCGAACGCCCTGCCCGAAATCGACGAGCCCGAAGGTGCGGGTCGTGCCGTTCAGCTCCGCCGGGAGCACGTTTGTAGTCGTCCAGGCGACGAGCTTCCCGCGGGCGGGGAACGGCGCCGGCTCAAATTCTGTACCGACGCAGTTTTCTGCGGCGCAGACCGCGCGGCGCGGAAAGTGGAGCTTTCCGCAGGCTTTGCATCTATACATAAATTCCCGTTCAGACATGATCCGTTCACCTGCCTTTTTTCAATATCGTGGCGACGACGTTGTTCCCGAACCCGCCGAAATTCACGGCGATTCCCGTGCGCGCATGCGCGGCCTGACGGGGACCGGCCTCGCCGCGGAGCTGCCTGACCAGTTCGACGATCTGGGAGACGCCGGTCGCGCCCAGCGGATGCCCTTTTGCTTTCAGACCGCCCGACGGATTGACGGGGATCCTTCCGGAAAGCGCAGTCTCGCCCGCGCGCACGGCAAGGTGCGCGGAGCCCCTCGGGAACAGACCGATTTCCTCCGAAATCGCAAGCTCCAGGATCAGAAACGCGTCGTGCAGTTCGGCGACGTCGACGTCGGACGGGGCGCAGTTCGCCATGGCATAGGCGCGCTCCGCGGCGATCCGGACCGCGCGCAGCTCCGTCGGATCCTCTCGTGCCGCCATACTGTGCGTATCCGTGGCGGAGGCAATGCCTGCAATCTCAACAAACTTCTCCCGCGGGATCTGCAGCGCGTCCAGCTTGTCCTCTGCGACGAGCAGAACAGCGGCGGAGCCGTCCGATCTGGGACATACGTCGTATCTTCTGAGCGGACTTGCGACCGCGGGGTTTTTGGCAGGATCGCTCTCGAGCGTTTCCAGATCGACCTCTTTCTGAAACTGTGCGTTCGGATTGAGGCAGGCGTTGCGGTGGTTTTTTACAGAGAGCAGGGAGAGGTCCCGCGAAGAGACGCCGTATTTCTCCATATAGGCCCGCGCGAACATGGCCGCGGCGGCGGGAAGCGTGAGGCCGTACGGGTATTCGGCGGCGGGGTGCAGGACGGTCGCAATGAAGTCGGTCGCGAGAGGACCGGGCAGCGCGCTCATCCGCTCGCTGCCGATGACCAGCGCGCAGTCCGCGAGGCCGGAGGCCACGGCGCAATAACCCGTTTTTACGGCAGACGCGCCGGAGGCCGGTCCGTTTTCCACGGTCTCCGCCATCGCGGGGCAAAGGCCGAGCATATCCGCGACCGCGGAAGCGGCCCCGGTGATGTGTTCGGAGACAAATCCGCCCATGGTTCCGAGAACGACCTGATCGACCTTTCCGTTCTTCCAGGACGGTATGGAGGCATCCTCCAGCGCCTCCAGAGCGGACATGCAGCTGAGCTCCAGAAAAGAGGCTTCGCTCTTTCCGAACTTTGTGTGGCCGATTCCGACAATGCCGACTTTTCGCATATCGCGCCTCCTATCATATATCATATATTTTACAAGCGGGAATATTGTACCACATTTCACGGCTCGACCGCAAGAGATTTCAAAAATAATATATTATATTGACAGATTATATATAAAATGCTAGACTGAGAAAAACAACCAGAAGGAGTGACAAAAATGGACATCAACCAGAAATACCTTGTTAATCCTGCCGATGTGAAGAACGTCATCGGTCGGGACGGGAACCGGATCGGCGTTGAGATCGAGATGCACATTCCGTATTACCGCGGGATCGCGCTCAGCCTGCTGGACGATCTGTATGTAAAATTCAACGACACGGTTTTTGAGAAGGAAAAGCTCGTCCTCACGATCGACGGCCTGTCCTATACCTGGCCGCAGATCGAGACGGTCTCGACCATGCGCTGGGAGTACGGCACGAAAGCAAAGGTCTTTGTGCCTGCCGACAACGGCTTTGAGCCGACGCGCACCGTGCGGGTGGAGCTGGGGTGCGCGATCCGCATCAGCTACGCGAGCCGGTTTGCGCAGCCGTGCGTTGTCTATTTTACGGTGGATCCCTGCAATATGACGACCGTGCAGTACTGACAGGAGGAGACGAAAATGGTAAAACGGGGCATTTCTTTATATAGTTATCAGCAGATGTATCTGACCGGGAAGCTGGACCTGGAGGGCTGCGTCAAGACGGCGGTCGATACGGGCGCGACCGGGATCGAGCTGATTTATGAGCAGATGCCGCTCGAGCGGTATCCCGATGCGGTGTATCCGAACATCAGCGACAAGGGGCTCGGCCGGTGGAAGGATCTGGTCGACAAATACCGGTTTACGCCGACCTGTATGGACTCGTTTATCGACGTGCGGCTGTTCAAGGGGCGCGCCCTGTATATGCAGGAGCAGTGCCAGTGGATGGAGCAGGATCTGAAGCTGGCGTCCAAGCTGGGCTTTTCGTGCATTCGCGTGCTGGCGATGGTCGCGCCGGAGGTGATCGAGCGGTGCATCCCGATCGCGGAGTACTACGGCGTCGCGATGGGCCAGGAGATCCATCCCCGCTTTGTGCTGACCGATCGGCGCGTGCAGGACGTCGCGGAAATGGCCAGAAAGCACAACACGAAGTTTGTGGGCCTGATCCCGGACTTCGGCATTTTCAACATCGGCGTCAACGCCGCGCGGCTGCATGCGCTGGAGACCATGGGCGAGTCGCCGGAACTGCTGAAGACGATCAACGAAATGTTTCACAATCGCGCCTCCTTTGCGGAGGTGGAGGCGTACGCGCAGACAAACGGCGCGAGCGCGAAGATACTGGAGGCGATCCGTTCGTCCGCCAGAGTCGTGCGGTATTCCGAACCGGAAGAGCTTACGGACCTCCTGGACGTGGTGATCCATTTCCACGGAAAATGCAATCGGATCGTGCAGGACGGCGATCGGCTTTACGAGCCGACGATCAACTATGAAGAGCCGATCGCCCTGCTGAAGAAGGCGGGCTGGGACGGCTATATCTCGACGGAATTCGAGGGACAGCGGCACTACCACGGGCAGGACTGCCCCTACGAGTGCGACGAGGTGGAGCAGGTGCGGCTGCATCAGAAGATGCTTGCGCAGCTGATCGGCGCCTGAGGCCCATGAAAAGCAAGCACAGCCCGGAGCCGAAAAGGCTCCGGGCTGTGCGTGTCGACAAGTCGACACGCTTCCAATGCGGCCCGCTTCGCTGGGCTCGCATTGGAGCACTCGCGCTCCATCGCCTTCGCCTTCGGCTCAGTTGGTCGGCGCGAGGACGCGCAGAGCGCGTCTCAGGGTGTTTTTGCCGCGGCAAAGCTGCGGCGAAAACGAATGGAACCGTCTTTGCGCCGCGCGGCGCAAACTCTGCGAGGCTTTGCTTTACGGTCACAGCCCGGAGCCTTTTCGGCTCCGGGCTGTGCTGTGCTACATTATTATAATTGTATTATTTTGATTTTGAATCGTCCGGCTGAACGGGCGCGGGGATCCACGCCTGGACGGCTTTGAACTTGTGCTCCCGGACGAACCGTTCGACGTCCTCGTATTTCTGCGCCTCGATCAGGGCCAGGATGTGACGGTGCTCGTCGTAGGATTCGGCCATGCGGGAGGGGAGAAGCCGGAAAACCTGCTGGGTAAGCGTCCATTTATGCTGATAGCTTTCGATTGCGGATTTCAGTTCCCGGTTGCGGAGCTTGCTGTAGATCCGCATGTGAAAACGCAGGTTCAGATCCGAATAGGTGTCGGAATTGAAGGCGTCGGCGGCCTCCCGCAGCTGTTCGTTCAGCTCGCTCAGCTCCGCGATGTCGGCGGCGGAGAGATAATCCACGCAGAGACGGGTCGCATAGGCCTCCAGAACGCCCTTTGTCTGGATGATCTCGATCACGGTTTCCGCGCTGAACCCGATCACGATTGCGCCCTGGTTGGCGTTCAGCTTCACAAAGCCGTTGCTCTCAAGACGCCGCAGGGCCTCCCGGACGGGGATGTCGCTCACGCCGCAGGCGGTGGCGATGCGGCTGATCACCAGCCGGTCGCCGTTCCGATAGGTAGAATTGGAAATCTGTTCGATGATATAGTCGTATACGATGTCGACCTTGCTTTTGTAAACCATTGGACTCTCCTCCTCAGCGGATCGCAGAAACCGGCGCCGATGCCGCTCTCTCTGGAATCGGGCAAAGAAACGCCGCCGCGCCCCCCGCTTTCCCGCCGCTGCCTGTGCAGATTCGGCGCGCCTTTTTCTCTGCGGCGCGGCATGTCGGACGGGAAATCATATTTTATATATTATATAGTATATATCAAAAACGAAAAAAAGACAAGCCCAAAGCAAAAGAAAAACAAATATTGCAGAAAAGCTATTGACAAAACGCCGCTGTGAATATATTATACTTACAAATCATATATCATATACGACAACGACTGCAATGGAGGAACGTATGGGCTATTATAAAGAGAATGCATGGTGGACGAGTCCCTACAATGCAAGAAACACGGATATGCCGAGCGCGGTTCCGATCCTGCACGATGCGACGCTGCGGGACGGAGAACAGACGCCGGGCGTCGTTTTTTCGGAAGAAGAGAAAGTAGTCGTTGCGGAAAAGCTGGTCGCCGCGGGCGTTACCAGGATCGAAGCGGGGATGCCGGCGGTGTCCGACGCGGATTTCCGGGCGATCACCGAGATCGCCAGGAAGCTGCCGCAGGCGGAAATCTACGCGTTCACCAGAGCGGCAAAGGCGGACATCAACATGGCGCGGGACTGCGGCGTGCGCGGCGTGGTGATCGAGGTCCCGATCGGGTATCCGAAGCTGAAATACCAGTTCAAGTGGACCTGGGAAAAGGCCTTTGAAAAAAGCGCCGAGTCGATCCTGTACGCACAGCAGAACGGCCTGCGTGCGGTCCTGTTCCCCTATGACGCCACGAGAGCGGACGAAGAGGATCTGGAGCAGTATCTGAGCCATATTGCGGCGGAGGCGCCGCCGGAATCCATCGGCGTTGTGGACACGATGGGTTGCGCGCTTCCCTCGACCATCCAGTACATGGTCCGCTGGTACAAGCGGATCCTGCCCGGTGCGGACATTGAAGTGCACTGCCACAACGACTTCGGGCAGGCGGTCGCCTGCGAGCTCGCCGGTATGGCCGCCGGGGCGAACGTCCTGCACGCCTGCGTGAACGGTCTGGGCGAGCGGACGGGAAATGCGTCGCTGGAGGAGCTGGCGCTCAACCTGAATATCCTGATGGAGATGGATACGCCCTACGACCTGCAGAAAATGACGGAGCTGTGCGAGACTGTGGAACAGTTTTCGGGCGTGCCGATCGCCAGCAACAAGCCGTTCGGCGGCCGGCAGAACTATACGAGAGAATCCGGCATCGGCATCGACATGGTGATGGAGCAGCCTCTGGCCATGTTCGCGACCGATCCCCGCTATTTCGGAAGAACGGCTTCGGTCGTCCTCGGCAAGAAGAGCGGCAAAGCCTCTGTGCAGTTTTTTCTGGAGAAGATGCACAGAACCGCCTCTGACGAACAGGTGGCGGAGATCCTGCAGCAGGTGAAGCATTTGGGGATCCGGAAAAAGGCCCTTGTGACAGAGCAGGAGTTTTCCGAGATCCTGGATAAAATTCTTTAGGAGGCGACGCACATGAAATTTGCAACCGCCCTGGTCGGGGGCGAGCAGAAGCTCATCGTATTCCTGACGGACCGTCGCGTGCTGAACCTGACCGATTATGCCGCAAACGCCGGCGGCGCCGAACTCCCGGCTGCCGTTTGTGCGGATATGCTGAGCATGATCGAGACGGAAGGCGCGTACGATCAGGCGATCCGTGCGGCCTGCGCTGCGCCGGACGGAAAATTTGTGCTGGATGTGTCGGAGGTCAAGCTGCTTGCGCCGATCCCGATGCCGCGCAAGAATCTCATCGTGGTCGGGAAAAACTACAGATCCCCGCTCACGCCTCCCTCTGCGGAGCCGCCGTTTCCGAGATTTTCCACGAAGCCCTGGACGGCGATCACCGGGCCCGACATGCCGATGCTGGCGGACTTTTCCCAGTCCGATCAGATCGACTACGAGGGCGAGCTCGCCGTGATCGTCGGCAAAAAGTGCAAGAACGTGCAGCCGGAAGACGCGATGGACTGCGTTTTCGGGTACTCCATCATCAACGACGGATCGGCGCGCGACATTCAGGACCGGCACGCGTTCCCCTACAAAGGCAAAGCGATGGATACGCTGAATCCGTTCGGGCCCTGCATCGTCACGACCGATGAGATCCCGGACTATCGGAAGCTGCACATTCAGACGGAGGTCAACGGAGAGCTCCGGCAGTCCGGCAGCTGCAGCGACATGATTTTTGACATTCCGATGATCCTCTACTATCTGTCCTACGGCACGACCCTGCACCCGGGCGACATCATCTGCACCGGTACGCCGATGGGGATCGGCAAGCACTTTGATCCGCCGAAATACCTCCGCGACGGAGACGTCGTGAAAATCACGATCGACGGGATCGGCACACTGACAAACTATGCAAAGGACGAGAGAAATGTTTGAAGGCTATAAACTGATCGATTTGAGTACGCCGCTGTCGAACAATCCGGTCAGCGAAGCGCGCGTTTCCGAGATCGAATACATCGATCACGAATCGGAACAGAGTGTGAAGCGGATCATGGGCCGCTTTGACTGCACCAGAGAAGAGCTCCCCAACAAAAACGCGAAAGGGGAAGGCCTTGGGAACGCGGTGGAAGTGATCCATGCCGGGACCCATACGGCGACGCATCTGGACGCGCCGTGGCACTATTCCCCGATCTGCGAAGGGAAAAGGTCGAAGACGATCGACGAGATTCCGCTCGAGTGGTGCATCGGAGACGGCGTCGTTCTGGATTTCCGCCGCTTCGGCGACGGGCACGTGATCACCAAGGCGGAGCTGCAGGAAGAGCTTGCGCGGATCGGGTATACGGTCAAGCCGTTCGACATCGTGTTTATCATGACGGGCCGCGACAAGGAGATCCACTCGAAAGCCTATTTCGAGCAGCCCGGAATGGGCAGAGAGGGCACGCTGTGGCTTGCGGAGCAGGGCGTCAAAATCATGGGGATCGACGCGTGGGGCTTTGATACGTCTTTTGCGAAGATGAAAGAGGCGTATAAAGCGACCGGCGACAATTCGGTGATCTGGCAGGCGCATCTTGCGGGAAGAGAAAAAGAGTACTGCCATATCGAGAAGCTGACGAATCTCGATAAGCTGCCTCCGTTCGGCTTTACCGTGATCTGCTTCCCCGTCAAGATCGAACGGGCCAGCGCGGGCTGGACCCGCGTGGTCGCGCTCGTAAAGGAATGAGACGCGCGCAATCCGCGTCCCGACACATTTCATGAAGGATTTTCGGTTCTGTTTCAAATCGAACATAGAACGGGAAATACAAAGAAAAAAAGGAGAAGACAAAATGAAGGTCAAGAAAATCTTTGCCCTGCTGCTTGCCGTCTGCATGCTGGCAGCCCTGTTTGCTGCATGCACGAACGAAGAGCCCCAGCAGGGAGACAATGCCACGCCTCCCGCTGCGTCGCCGACGCCGGGAAGCAACCCGTCTCCGACGCCCGACGCCGGGAACGAAGACGAGGGCGACGGGGAAGACGAGGAGCAGGAAATCGTCACGATCGAGTTCTGGTGGACCGACTACGGCGTGACCGGCACCGGTTCCAAGATCAAGCTCGTTGAGGACGCGATCAACGCCTATACGGAAGAGAAGATCGGCGTTCACATCAATTTCACCTGGATCGCTACGGCGGATTACCAGACGCAGTTCACGCTCGCTGTTTCCAACAATGAGCCCATCGACGTCAGCGTGTATACGACCCGTCTGAAGTTCCTGTCGCTCACCTCGACCGGCGCGGCAATGGATATTTCCGGCCTGGTGGACACCTATGCCCCGGACCTCCTGAACCTGTTCGGCGAGGAGCTGATGGCCTCCGTCAAGATCGGCGACGGCATCTACGGTTTCCCGAACTACCGCATTCTGAATTCCAACTATTATTTCCTCATGCGGACCGACGTTCTGGAGAGAGCGGGCGTTCTGGACGCCTATAAGGGCATGAAGACCTGGGCGGACTTTGAAGCGGTCATGCAGGCGGTCGTCGACGTGTCTGACGGGTATGCGATCGGATCCTCGAACAGCAACGGCCTCTACGGTTCCCAGGGCTGCCTGTTCGGCGGCGAGAGCTTCGCCGACGCCTATGCCTTTGACTACCTCGGCGACACGATCCATACGGTGGTTACGGATCAGGACGGCAATGTGGACAACCTGATCGCGCAGCAGGGCTTCAAGGATATGTGCAAGCGGGCCGCCGAGTGGTTTGACGCCGGCTATGTGTATCCGGACACCCCGTTCCTCAAAGAGGGCGACGAGATGAACATCCAGTCTGAGGTGTACAGCGGCGTTATCGTCATGGGCGAGTACGGCGCGGACACCTCCTGGAGCCAGAAGTGCGGCGTGGACCTCACCGGTCTGGAGATCGCGTCCGGTTACCTGTCCACGGGTACCTGCCAGAAGTTCGGTACGTTTGTGCCGGTCACTTCCGAGCAGCCTGAGGCGGCGCTGAAGTTCCTGAATCTGCTTTACACGGACGCCAACCTGATGAACCTGTTCATCTGGGGCGTCGAGGGCGAGACCTACGTGCTGAACGCGGACGGCCAGGCGGATTACCCCGCCGGAACGGATCAGAAGACCTGCGGCTACCACGGCCTGGATTACTCCATCGGCAACCAGTTCCTGTGCCTGCCCTGGGCCGGCTCTGAGCCGAACTTCCGCGAGAATCAGATGCAGTCCTTCAAGAACGCGCCTACGAGCAAATTCCTCGGCTGCACGGTGGACACCTCCACGCTGAGCGCCGTGTTCTCCGCGCTGACCAGCGTGAACGATGAGTTCTACAAGACGATCTCCTCCGGTATGTACACCGAGAGCCAGTACGAAGAGTACCTGCAGAAGCTCGACGCCGCCGGGATCGACGAGTGGATCAATCTGTATCAGACGACTCTGGACGATTTCAACGCGTAACGGCAAATAAAAAAGCAGCTGTGCATGTTCTGCACAGCTGCTTTTTTGCGCCTTTTTCCCGCAGATCCCGCCCGATGCAGGGCGCCCCGCGCCGGAAACGCGCCCGCCCGGAAAAGGCCGCCCGCCTGTGCGTGCGTCCGAAAGATTCCGGAAAAAGCCGGCAATGGAGTTGCATCTTCCGGCAAACTGTAGTATCTTAGTCCATATAGTTTTTCGCAGAATCCCCGCTGCGGGAACTTTTTTTGCCCCGCGCCGTCATACTGAAGTAGCCTGTTGGGAAGGAGGAGAACGTATGGAGAGCAGAGAAACGGACAACGTACTGATCCGCGTCCGGGATCTGCGCAAGGAATATCCCATGGGGGAAGAAAAGGTCGTCGCGCTGCGGCGGCTGAATTTTGATATTCAAAAGGGCGAGATGTGCTGCATTTTCGGCACCTCCGGCTCCGGCAAAAGCACGCTGCTGAACCAGCTGGCGGGCCTTGAGAAGCCCACGGTGGGCTCCATCCGGATCGGCGGCGTGGAGATCACGCGGCTGCGGGAGGAGGAGCTCGCCGCCTTCCGGCAGAAGCATCTGGGCTTTGTATTTCAATCCTACAATCTGCTGCCGTTCATGACTGCGGCGGAAAACGTGGCGCTGCCGCTGGAATTCCGGGGCGTCAAGAAGAACGTACGCCTCCGCGCGGCCAATCAGATCCTGGCCCGGGTAGGTCTAGCGAACCGGGCAAAGCATTACCCCGGGCAGATGTCCGGCGGCCAGCAGCAGCGGGTGGGCATCGCCCGGGCGTTCATCACCCGGCCGGAGGTCATCTTTGCCGACGAGCCCACCGGCAATCTGGACTCCAAAACCACCATTGAGGTGATGGAGATGATCCGGGATTTCGCCCGGAAGTATCAGCAGACCATTGTTCTCGTCACCCACGATGCGGAGCTTGCGTCCTATGCGGACCGGATCCTCACGCTGGTGGACGGCGAGATCGTCAGCGATACGAGAAATGAGAGCAGGAAGGGAGCGGAAGTACAGTGAGGAAAAGCGTTGAGAAGTGGATCGGCATTCTGCTGTGCCTGGCGCTGGCGGTGTCGCTGCTGCCCGCGACGGCGCGCGCGGTAAGCGCCCCGGTCGTGACCGGGTATGAGGTGACGAGTACAGGCGCCGCGCCTGTGGCACAGATCAACCGGGGCAATGTGGTCTATATCACCATTACGGTCAAAGATACAGGGACGCTGCATGGGGCCGTGACCGCGGCCGGGATCGATGTGATCCGGCTGGTGGACAGCTTCAGCGGTGGGAGCATCGACGACGGCGTACTGCCGACGCCGACGGCCAACACGGTGGAGATTCTCTCTACAGATCCCGCAAAGCCGGTGGAATTCCGGTTCCGGGTGGCTGCGGTGACCTACAGCGGCATCGGCAATACGCTGAAGCTCAAGATCGGCGTTCTGGGCACATATACGGACATAGACCTCACGCTGAACGAGTGCAGGGAGTATTCGGAGCCGACGCCGGGTCCGGTGGATCCGTACATTTATCCTGCGCCCACGGTGGAGATTACCCGGGGCAATATGGACCCGGTGAAGGCCGGGGACTCCTTTACGCTGACTCTGACGATCACGAACAAGACCGGGCCGTGGATGCGCTCGCCCAAGGTGACTTTCGCGCCGTCGGAGGCGTTCCTCGTGAACGAAGCGTCCATGTCCAAGACGACGGAAGACATCAGCACCGGCAAGTCCGTCAAGGTGACCATGAACTTCAAAGCGCTGGCGGACATTCAGAACCCGTCTCAGTATGTGGACGTGACGGTGAGTTTTCTGTACAATGACGGCTCGAGCGACGTGCGGGGCGAGGCCTCCGAGCGGATCCTGATCCCCGTGACGGCGTCGAGCGCCGCTGCGGGCGCGCCGGTGCTGCAGGTTTCGAGCAGCGGTCTGCCGGCCAGTCTTGCGGCTGGCCAGGAAGCGACCGTCACCGTGACCGTGAAAAACGCAGGCCAGACGGCGGCGGAGAATCCCATCGCGTTTCTGACGGCCAGCGAAAGCTTGATGCTCATGGACGGCAGTTCCCGGACGCTGGAGACCATCGAGCCGGGCGGCAGCCGGACGTTTACCGTGAAGATTCAGGCCAAAAGCGCCATCGCGGACCCCGCCCAGAGTCTGACAGTGGAGCTGAAGTACAGCTATGCGGGCACGGAGCAGGCCTCCGCTTCGGAGACCGTCTGGGTGCCCAGCACCGTGACGGGGGATCCCGGCGCGGCAAACGCGCCGGTGCTGCAGATCTCGGGCAGCGGCGTTTCGGATATTGTGAAAGCCAATAAGGAGTACACGCTCACCGTGACCGTGAAGAACGCGGGGCAGACGGCCGTGGAGAGTCCCATCGTGTTCCTGACGGCCAGCAACGCGCTGATGCTGATGGACGGCAGCTCCCGGACGCTGGAGACCATCGAGCCGGGCGGCAGCCGGACCTTTACCGTGAAGCTCAAGGTCAAGGGCACGGTCACCGACCCCGCCCAGTCCGTGCAGGTGGAAGTGAAATACAGCTACGCGGGTTCCGGGAAAACGGAACAGACGTCCGTGTCCGAGACGATCTGGGTGCCCGCCGCGGTGACGGACGGCGGCGGGGAGACGCCGAGCGTTCCGGTGGAGGGCGCGACCCCCAACGTCATCATCAGCCAGTACAGCTACGGGGAAGACGCGCAGGTGGCGGCAGGCAGCGTGTTTGCGCTGGAGATGCTGTTCCGGAACACCAGCGCGAAATTCCGGGTGGAGAATATCGTAATGACCATCGCGACCGGCGAAGGTCTTGCCATCAGCTCTTCTTCCAATACCATGTATTACAGCGCGCTGGCCGCCGGCGGCGAGCAGGAGGAAGTCATTGAGATTCAGGTCCTGCCCGCGGCCAAAACGGGCTCCGCGTCGATCGACGTCAGCTTCAGTTACGAGTACGTGGACAACCACCAGCGGCACAAGGTCACGACGAACCAGAGCATCGCGATCCCCGTGTATCAGCCGGACCGGCTGGAGATCGAGGACCCCATGGTGCCGGATTACGTTACGGCGTACGAGGAGATCTACATATCCCTGCAGTACGTGAATAAGGGCAAGAGCGAGGTCTCCAACGTGCGTGCCGAGATCGTCAGCGAGGACGGCACGGTGACGTCGATCAATCCCATCCAGAATCTGGGCAACTTCGCCTCCGGCAGCAGCGGCACCATCGACTTCATCCTGACGCCGACCATGTCCGGTGAGGTCAGCTTCACGTTCCGGATCACCTATGAGGACCCGAACGCCCAGGAGAAGGTAAAGGAATTCCCCGTCACGCTGATGGTGGAGGAGCCCTGGTATCCGGAGCCGGATTATCCGATCTGGCCGGATGAGCCCGGCGTGGAAGACGAGGGCGGCGGCATCCCCTGGTGGGTCTGGGTCGTGGGAGGCGCGGTAATCGTGGCCGCCGTGGTCGTGACCATTGTGCTTGTGCGGAAAAAGCGCAAGCCCGCCGTGCTTTCCGCCGACACGTTTGACTGGGGCGACGACCAATGAGAAAGCGGGATCTGTTTTCCCTGTGCATGCAGAACCTGTTCCGGCGAAAATCCCGGACGATTCTGACGGTGCTGGGCGTCGTCATCGGGTGCTGTGCCATCGTCATCATGGTTTCCATCGGCATCGGCTCCCGGGAGGCGCAGGAGAAAATGCTCTCTCAGATGGGCGACCTGACGCTGATCAACGTCTACTACTACTCCTGGGACAGCGCAAACAGCGAGGTAAAGCTGAACGACGCGGCGCTGGACAGCTTCCGGGCCATCCCCGGCGTGGAGCTTGTGACGCCCATGCTGGAGGTCTACGATATACCGATCAAGATCTGCGCCGGCGTGGGCGGCCGTTACGAGACCCGGTGGGTGACGCTCGTGGGCATGTCGGACTACGCGCCGGAGCGGCTGGAATACGGTCTGCTGGAAGGCGAGTACGCCGGCGAGGGGAGCTTCGCCGTGCTGGTGGGCGAGAGATTTGCCTATAACTTTGCAGACACCAAGCGCCCGGAGGGGTACAACATGGTGCAGTGGTGGCGTGACGCCGTCTGGGATGAAGAGACGGGCACCTACACGAATCTGCCGGATCCGTACTTCAACGTGATGGACGCACCCATGGAGCTTCGGATCGAGATTGAGGGGAAAAACCCCATCAAGCAGAAGCTCACGGTCACCGGCGTGATGAAGGAGGACTACAGCAAGAACTACGTGACCTCCGAGGGTATGATCATGCGGCTCGACGACCTGCTGGTGCTGCGGGAGCAGTATCGGCGCGCCGCCGGCATCAAGACGGAAAATGAGGATACCTATGAGCAGGTCATCGTCAAGGTGAAGGAAATCAATCAGGTGGGCGAGGTGGAAAAGACCATCAAGGCCGCCGGGTACAACACCAGCTCCATGGAGAGCATCCGGGAGCCGATGGAGGCAGAGGCGCGCCAGCAGCAGATGATCCTGGGCGGCCTCGGCGCCATCTCCCTGCTCGTGGCGGCCATCGGGATCATGAACACCATGATCATGTCCATCTCCGAGCGGACCCGGGAGATCGGCATCATGAAGGCGCTGGGCTGCTTCCTCCGGGACATCCGGACGGAGTTTCTGATGGAGGCGGGCATGATCGGGATCCTCGGCGGCGTCATCGGGCTGATCCTCAGCTTTGCCATTTCGATCATTATGAACGTGGTGTCGTCCCAGATGCCGGTCACGTCCGTTGCGGACCTGTTTGCGATCCTTGGAAACGTGGGCAGCCGCATGTCCGTGATTCCCGCGTGGCTTGCACTTTTCGCGCTGGTGTTTTCCGCGCTGATCGGGCTCGTCTCCGGGTACTACCCGGCGAGCCGCGCCGTGCGCATCTCCGCGCTGGAGGCCATCAAACGGGAGTAAAAACAGGATTTGACAGAGCCGCCGGGAAGCGTCGCTTCCCGGCGGCTTTTTCTGCGCCCACAAACGCGTCACACACCTTTACAGGCGGCGGCGGATTCGGTATAATGTGCAGAGAAATCTACCGCGGAGAGCAAAGGAGCATGACGTATGAAAAGACGGAGCAAGCGCTTTGTGACCCTGATCCTGGCGGGACTGCTGGCGGCGGCCCTCGTTCTGCCGGCCGCGGCCTTCGACGTCCCGGATGGGTACTGGGAGGTGCGGCAGGCGTGGTTTGACGCCCACGCAGCCAAGGACGTTGACGCGTTCCTCGCGGCGGCGCCCAAGGTCTACGATCTGCTGGCGAACACCGAGCGGGACCGGGATCTGTGCAACGACGTCCTGCACCCGCTGTGCAGCCGGGCGTCCTGGCTCTGCGAGATGCGGGGCGATCTGGACGGGGCCGTCCTGTGGCTGGAGCGACAGCTGGAAGCGGACCGCTGGCTGGACGCGCACGGCTATACCCAGACGGACAACCTGCTTGACGGCGCGGCCCGGATGAACCACCTGCAGCGGCAGATGGAGGTGTACGTGCTGACGGACGACCCGGCGGACGTGCCGTATTACGGCTCGATCGGGGAGCCGGTCTCCGGCGTGTACTACGGGACGGTGCCGGGGGTGACGCATCAGAACGACTCCGCGGCGCTGGTGTACGTCGAATTCAAGGACGGCTACTCCATGCGGTACTGGCTGACCTGGTATGCCGACCACGACAGCGTGACCCGCGCGGCGCTGAACAGCGGCGGCGTGGTGGAGGTCGCCTGGAACTTCAAGCAGAGCGACGCGGGCCTGGACGAGGTTCTGGCGTCGGACAGCTATATCGCCGAGAGCATGCGGGAGCTGGGCAGCCGGAACTGCACGGTCCTGCTGCGGCCCGGCGCGGAGATGAACGGCGGCTGGACACAGCTGCCGGACAGGGACAAGTTCATCAGCGCGTACCGGAAGATCGCCGCGGAGGCCCGGAAGTACGACAACATCGCGCTGGTATACTCCCCCAACGACATCTCGCACCGGAGCGTGGACTATTCAACTTACTACCCCGGGGACGCGTACGTGGACTGGATCGGCGTGTCCACCTACAACCGCGGTGTATCCGGCAAGGGCGCGTACGAGTATGACAACGCCGGGTACAACTACGACGCCTATTACTGCGTCGGGCTGTACGGCACAGACCCCACCGCGGTGCTGCAGGACCTCGCGGAGCTCGCCGAGGCCCACAAAAAGCCCATGATGATCAGCGAGTGCGGTTTTGCCTACCGCAACCGGAAGACCGGCGCGGATCAGACGGCCTACGCCGCGGACCGGATGAACAAGTTTTATTCCTACATCCCCATGATCTATCCGCAGGTCAAGGCGATGTTCTACTTTGACAACAATGTAAACGACAGCGAGTTTGATTATGCGCTCAGCGGCTCCTCCGCCGTGGCGGCCGTGTACCGGGAGAAAGTGACCGGCGGGCCGTTTATCCAGAACGGCGCGAGGACGGGCAAGGGGTATACCCGGCTGTCCGCCGCGAAGGTAACGTCGGAGCCCGTGACGCTGTATACCTACGTCAGCTTCCCCGGCGAGGGGACGACCACGGTAAAATACTACGTGGACGGCGTGCTGCAGGGCACGGTCACGAAAGAGCCCTTTGCACTGACGCTGAACACGGAGGATCTTGCGCTGGGGAGCCATACCGTGAAGATCACAGCCTCCAAGGGGAACTTCACAAAGACGATCACCCGCACGTTTACGCGCACCGCCGCGCCCGGCGACGTCACGTTCACGGACGTGAAGACCGGCGACTGGTTCTACGCGCCGGTCAAGTGGGCGGTGAAAGGGAAGATCACCGTGGGCACGACGAATACCACGTTCTCTCCCACGGACAACTGCAAGGTGGCGCAGATCCTGACGTTCCTGTGGCGGGCGAAGGGCTGTCCGGAGCCGTCGATCACAAATCCGTTTGCAGATGTGAAACCCGAGGACTATTTCTATAAGGCCGCCCTGTGGGCATATGAAAACAATCTGGTGGACGGCACGGCGTTCGAGCCGTACAAGGACTGCACCCGCAGCATGGTGGTGACGTACCTCTGGAAGCTGCGCGGCAGACCCGCGGCGGGAAGCAGCGCATTTACCGACGTGCCTGCGACGGCGGCGTACGCCGCGGCCGTCTCCTGGGCGGTGGAAAACGGGATCACCGTGGGCACCTCGGATACCACGTTTACGCCGGATCAGGTCTGCAACCGGGCGCAGATCGTGACGTTCCTGTACCGCGACGCCGGGCTCGCTTAGGCGCGGGATGCAAAAAAATAGCGGCGCAGACGCGCCGCGGAACGAAAGGAAACGCTCCCCCTGCGTCGGGTATCCGACGCGGAGGGAGCGTTGTTTTTACAGGCAGCCGGGGGTCCTTTGGGGCAAGGCGGTCCCTCGCCCCCTGACGAGGGGGGGTGGCGCGAAGCGCCGGGAGGAGAGAACGAGGCGCCGCTTCGTCGTCGAAAAAAAGGCCGCCGGAGGCGAATAATGCAGGGAGCGATGCCTACGTCGCTCCCTACGATGCGAAGATTGAGGGGCGGTGCAGATTTGGGACGACACCTCATCCGTCACGGCGTTCCGCCGTGCCACCTTCCCCTCAAGGGGAAGGCTTTGGACTGCGTGCATCAAAGGCTCACCCTTGAGGGGAAGACTTTGAAGCGTGAACACCAGACCAGAGCCCAGCGAAGGGGGCGCTTTTTGGTTTTGATCGTTCATTCCGCGTGTCCGCCGCCGTTCCGCAGACGCTTTTTTGCCCGCGCCCGCAGGGCGATGTGCGCGGCAAGGCATGCCGCCGAAGCGGTCAGGAGCCCGACTGTCCAGCCGTCAAAAACCGGCGCGTAAAAGTCCGGGCAGAGCTGGACGTGGCCGATCTCAAACTGAAAGTCCCCCTGATAGACGGCCGCATGCGCAAAGCTCCCCGCGTCGCTGAGGAACGTACCGGGGCCTGCGCCGCCGGTCCGGTCCAGCCGCGCCCATGCGCCCACCCGGCGCAGGAATGCGTGCATCCCGGGGTAGAGGATGGGCGTGCCGCTCTCCGTTTGCCCCTCGTCTTCCGCCAGTACGGACGGCATCTCCGGCGTCAGATAGATCTCTCGGTGCAGCGCTAGCAGCAGGGTTTCGTCCGCGGCCGCGCACTGCCGGTATGCCGCCCGGGCCGCCTCCAGCTGCAGATCGGTGCGAACGTAGTATTTCTTTCCCCGTGCGAGTTCCTGCGTCATCAGCCGAACGAAATCGTCCGCCTCGGCGTTGGCGGTCCGCAGAAACGGCGCGGCATAATGCCAGCCGCGCTGCCAGCTCGGGATCCCGCAGAACCCGTAGCCGCACAGCGGGCGCACGGCCAGCAGGCCGTATACCTCCGTACCGGCGGGAAGCACCAGCGCGGCCTGCCGGTCGCCGGGGCTCTCGTAATACGATACGGCGCAGGGGAGCGTGAAGCGGCAGAGCCGGTCCCGGATCTCCTGTTCCGCGCTTTCCGTATCCCGCCGCGGATACTGCCTGTACAGGCTCTGCAGACCGGTGAAATCTATCTCCTCCAGCGGGGTTTTCGCCGCGTACAGCTCGTACTCCGGGGTATAGTTGGATTCCCGCTGCAGCGTCCGCAGACGCGCCCAGAGCTCGTCCGTTTCCCGGTATGTCGCCTCCATCCGCGCGTTGCCGTACCACGCCGCCGCGGCGTGCAGAACGGCGGCAAGAAGCAGAAAGACAGCGAGAATAGCCGAACCTCTTTGAAATTGGAATCTTTGTTTCATTTTTTCAAAAAGTTATGACAAGCTAAACCCTTGTGTAACGGCAAGATAGAGAGGACTAATATATAGTGTATATGGTTCCAAACCGGGGGAGCCAACTACTGTACCTAATACTTTGGCAGAAGATCCATCAAGATAATATACGGGTCCGCCACTATCTCCTGGTTGTGCCACTGTTCCAACACTACAATAATGGGCGGGATATAAATATTTCGCGTAAGCGTTTTGGGAAGTTCCTCCGGGGATTGTGGGATATGATCCAGTTGTAACAGTATTTGTTATAAGGGCAATCGCGCTCTCCATTTGATACAAGCCATATCCCGAAGAATTTCCATATTTAATAACATATGCATTAGGAGTCGGTACAAAAATGTTTGTAACAGTATACAATGTGCCGTTTTGACCGCGAACAAGCATTGTTTTTGTATTATTTGTTATTCTTACTATGGAATAGTCGCCATAAGATGGAGCGTTATAATTTAAGGAAAAGCTCTGACTCTCTACAATTCCCGTGGCGTTGTAATTGGTTAAATGTGTAATTGTTGTTTGCCAGCCATTTCCATGCCCACAAGTGACAAACGCGTTATTACCATTGAAACTCCCGCACACGCCAAGAGAACACCCCTGCTGCGAATAGGTATTATAAATCCTATCTCCTCCACACAGCGACGAGTATTGTTGAACTGGACTTCCTTCGGAAATGAAAACTGGAAACGTGTCGGTTTTCCATTCATTCTCAAGAATATTACTTGCTATATCAACCTGTTCCGTTGGAGTTTTAATAAAAAAGCAGTTCTCTTGTATTTGTATTTCTGCGCTTAAGATTTGGATTCCTTTGTTATGTAATAGGTTAACATATTGCATCATTGATTCGAGGTATTTCCAAGAATACTCAACCTCTGCAAACTTTATTGCCGAACTGTCATTGCACAATTTTGAATAATAAAGTATTTGTTCATCAGTTATTTTTGTTAACTGGATTACCAACTTGTAATCATCTTCATCAATGAATGAGCCTGCAAAATCATCCGGGAAAATAGCATTTCCAAAGTTGTCTTTTGGAAGCGCGTTGTATAGATTATTATTTGCCAGACATGCAGGTTCTTGCAATTCCATAATGCGTTGAATATCGGTTGGAATTGAAAAGTGTGCAGTTTCTGTTGGCTCAAGGACAGCAAAACCTGTTACTGAGAAAAGCAGTGCAGCCATCAGTAGAATACATAGAAAGCGAACAACAAAGGTGTTCTTCTTCATCTTGTTCTCCTTTCTTGACCAAATTCTCTTCTTCGGCTTATCTTTACTTGAGAAATAGATACTCCTCCTTTCTTTTTTTATTTACATTCATACAATACTATTGTTTGTGTTGTTTGTCAATCTATACCAAAAAATGTAAAAGATCTAAAAATAATTATCTATTTTGCCAAAAACAGAATGTAGTTTGCTTGACGGAGTTGCGTATGTCGTTAGCAGAAAATGATAAATAAGGACCCAGTAGGGGAGTTCAATCCCGAACAGCGCACAGAAGACCGTGTTGTCGCCGGCGTAGCGGTAAGCCGGGCTCGCTTAGGAGCGGAACGCAAAAAAGCGGAAAAGACGCGCCGCGGAATGAAAGGAAACGCTCCCTTTGCGTCGGGTATCCGACGCGGAGGGGGCGTTGTTTTTACAGGCAGCCGGGGGGTCCTTTGGAGCAAGGCGGTCCCTCGCCCCTCTCTGACGAGGGGGGTGGCGCGAAGCGCCGGGGGGGCGATGCGAAGATTGAGGGGCGGTGTAGATTTGGGACGACACCTCATCCGTCACGGCGTTCCGCCGTGCCACCTTCCCCTCAAGGGGAAGGCTTTGGACTGCGTGCATCAAAGGCTCACCCTTGAGGGGGAGCTGTCAGCCCGCAGGGCTGACTGAGGAGGTGTCAAGGAGAGAAGCAGCAAATCTGCACGAACACTTCATTTGCTGCTGTGCGGTCCGCCGCCGTTCCGCAGACGCTTTTTTGCCCGCGCCCGCAGGGCGATGTGCGCGGCAAGGCATGCCGCCGAAGCGGTCAGGAGCCCGACTGTCCAGCCGTCAAAAACCGGCGCGTAAAAGTCCGGGCAGAGCTGGATGCAGGAATCCTCAAAAAGGATGTCGCAGAGATAGACGATCGTATACGCATAGCTTTTTGCATCGCTGAAAGCCCGGAGCTTCGGGTATGTTCCCGACTGCTCCTCCAGCGTGGCCCGAACGCCGCTGCGCCGCAGAAACGCGGCAGCGGCCGCGGGCTTTGGGGCGCCGGTATTGTCCGCATCCGTGCCGGATGCAGGCTGTACGGCAAGATGTCCCGTGGAGACTCCCTCGGAAAAAACAAACCGATTCAAGGTCTCCAATGCGGCGGTTTCAGCGGTCCAGCCGTCTTTCCCCGCTGCCAGCGCCGCGGTCTCCCGGTACACCGTCTCCGCAGCGGCAAGCAAGTCGCGCGTCCGAACGTAATACATTTCCTGCGCAGGGAGCGCAGTCTCCGCCATAGTCTGAAACGCGCTTTTGTCCATTGCCTCCGCCGGAACGAAAGGGACTGCATAATGCCACCCACGCCGGTCCGTCGGAAGACCGGCACAGCCATACCCGTAATGCCGCGCCGCAATCACATAGACCTTGGTTTCCACAGGGATTTCCAGCGCGGGTATCCGATCGCCGGGCAGCCTGTAATAAGAAACCGGAACCGGAAGACGGATCGTCCGATAGACGTCCTCCACAGCGGCTTGCGGGACCTCGTAAATGCGGAAGCGGGAGACGTCCATGGCGTGGACCGGCGTTCCCGCATGGTACTGGAGCCGTTCATAGCCGAAGTTTGCGTCCTCTCCGCGCGTAAGCCACGGTTCTGTGTTCCTGGCAAACTGTTCCCGCAGTCCGGCATTGCTGCGCAGGACAGCCGCGGCGTGCAGGACGGCGGCAAGAAGCAGAAGGGCGGCTGCAGCCGGCAGGATCTTTGCAATTCTTCTGTTGTTCATGTTCATTCAGGCAGGCGGCGTCTGATCCGGCGGGTCAGACAGAGACGGAAACCGTACGGACGACCGGCGGGATACCGGCTGTCACTCTGTAAATTGTTTCCCGCGTCTTTTCCGGGACATGGCAATCTGCTGAATTTTTGTTGGATTTGCGGACAAAAGGAGAGGCCCGCGGACCTCTCCTTTTGTTTGTCAGGGCGGGCAGGGGCTCCGCTCCGAAAGCCCTGCTCAGTGGGGAAGTTCGACGCCGAACAGCATCCAGAAAGCGGCATTGTCGCCGGCGTACCGGAAGTAGCCGCCGCCGGCAAAGAGCACGCCGCAGCTGTCCTCCGCCGGACAGGCGGAGAACGTGTACCCGTCCGCGCGGGTCAGATAGAGCACGCTGGTGAACGGGCAGCCCGCGCCGCCCTGCAGGACCTTCGCACCGGACAGGAGCGTCTCCAGCTCCGCGAGCGACGCCCCGTCCGTCAGGACGATCTCGCGCCCGGCATAGACGAGACGGGCCTCCGTCAGGTCGTGGATCTCGTCGGGCATGTACGACAGCGGACCGCCAGCCGGGACGACGAGGCGGAAGATACAGTCATAGCCGTATTCCTCGTATTGCTGTTCCGACGCGATATAGGCGCCGGGCGGTCCGAAGACGCCCAGTACGCAGTAGTAGGTCCCCGGCTCCAGCCAGTTGACGGCGGTGTTCCCGTACCAGTACTCCCGCGGCGTCTCCCGGTCCAGCACGCGGGGCCGGAAGTTTTCGTTATAGACCCGGATCCCGGTGCGGCGGGAGGTTCCGCCGGCAAAGCGGACGTCGAAGTCCTCGCCCCAGGTCAGGGTGGGGATCTCCTCCGCGTGCTCGGCCATGATCTCTGCCGTGGGCCCGCCGTCGGCGTAAAGCCAGCCGTGCTCCGTCCAGGTTTTGGCATAGCTCGGGACGGAAAACGGCACAACGGTTTCCCCGGCGCTGAGGATCGCCAGAGACGGCCCGTCGTTCTGAAAGAACAGACAGTTTTTTTCAAAAGATGCCGTCAGCAGAGACAACAGCGCCTCCGCGTCGGTCTCTCCCAGGCGAAGCTGCTGGATCCAGGAGAGATATGCGGTGCCTTTCTGACAATCCGGATAGGCCCGGTCGGCGGCTGCATTGTAATCGGCTGCCGAAATCTGCTTTCCGTCCGGCAGCGCGTATGTGACGACGGGCTCCGAATCGCCGTATTCGGTCTCCTGACTTGCGAGCAAAAGCTCCGATGCGGAGCCGTTCGAGAACGTAAGGCCAGTCAGAGTCGCATAATAGCGGTTTGCGTCGGACCGGACCTCTCCGTGAAAAACATAATGATAAACGTTCTGCACGGGGTCCCGATACACAGGGACGAACGTCTGCAGGAGGAATGTGCCCGTCCCGTATTCTGTGCGCAGACCCTCCGCAGGCAGCAGAGTTCCGTCTGCGCCGACCTCCCAGATGCTGTTGGTGGAGTAGTGGCCTGTGCCGTAGCACGCGGACGACAGGATCTCCAGCCGGCCGTTCTGATCCAGATCCGTCACCGCATAGCCCCAGGCGTCAAACTCTTCCGGAACGCGCCATACGTCCGCATTTGCCGCAAGGATCGCCAGCTGATCGGCGTAGGAAAGGGCCTCGGTCCCGGATGGCTGCGGACCGGGTTCCCGGTCCGGCTCCTGTTTCTCCGATTCCAGCCCGTCCAGGAACGCGTACAGCGCGTCGTTGTGGATCTCCCAGGACGGATTGGGCTCCGGCAGCGGCCAGCGCTCCGCGTCTGCGGGGGGCAGAACCAGGACGATCAGGCCGCCGTCAAACTGCAGCGTGTACGACCCGGCCTCCGTCGTCAGCTTGACGGCCCGGCGCGTCGGGATGCCGCGCCCGGGTCGCATCTCGTCCGGCTGAACGCCGTTCAGCAGGGAGACCAGCCCGTCGACCTCGGCGCGCGTCAGCGCGGTCCCGTCGTCGGGCGCACCGGCCCCGGTCCGGGCCGCTCCGGTCACTTCCTCTGCCGTGACCGCATGCGTCCACTGCCAGGGGGAGGCGACGTCCGCCTGCTTGCCGGCGGGGTTCGTCAGAAAGCAGACAGCCGCGGCGACGCAGACGACCAGCGCGGCGGCGACGATCCAAAACGCGGGCTTTTTGTAGTTCAGAACGGCTTTGACCCGCGCCTTTACGCCTACCTCACCGAACGCCAGCGGGCAGACGGAGACGAGCCGGTGCTGCGCGCTGCAGTCCAGGAGCGCCTGGGAGTAGTCCGCTCGGCCGTCCTCGTCCAGCGCCCGGACCGCCTTTTCATCGCAGGCGAGTTCAATATCCCGGCATAGCAGGACGTAGGCGAACCAGACCAGCGGGTTGAACCAATGGACCGCCAGCAGCAGGAAGCCGAGCGGCTTCCACCAGTGGTCCCGACGCGCGAGATGCGCGCGCTCATGGGCAATCACCGCCGCGATCTGTTCCGCGGACAGGCCGGAGGGGAGGTACACACGCGGCCGAAAGAGGCCGAGGATGAACGGCGTCGGAATCCCGTCGCAGAGGCAGAGCCCTTTCTCCAGCCGTGCAGCGGCCCGGACCCTGTACCGCAGCACAAGCCAGCTGACCAGCGCGTACAGCAGCATGGCGGAAAGGCCCGCCGCCCAGACGGTCATGGCAAGGGGCAGATCGACGTTGTGCGTCTGCCGGGCCGCACCGGCAGACGTTGTGGGAGCCGCGGGGGGCTCCGCCTCCGCCGACGGGGCGGCAAGGCCCGGCGTGTCAAAGGTGAGCTGCGGCGCTTCGCTCCCGCCGCCGGCACGGAAGTACGAGACGCCCTGGGGCGCGGGGTCGTTTCCGTTCAGCAGTCCGTACGCGGAAACCGGGGAGGAGAGCGCCACGGGACAGGCGAGCCGCACCGCCACCAGCGCCCAGAGGATGCCGCGGGTCCATTTCGGCGCGCGCCGCAGCGCAAACCGAAGCAGGACGACAACCAGAATCAGGATCCCCGCCGCGAGGCTGCCGTTCAGCAGACCAATGAAGACGTCGGGCGCGGGACCGACTGCGTCCAGAAGCGTTTCAAAAATGCGCATTTCGGTCACCCCCTGTGTCGGGCGGCGTCGATCATGTGCTGGATCTCGTCTGCCTCCTCTTCAGACAGGGGATTTCTCGCCGTAAAGGCGGCGAGAAAGGCAGGCAGAGAGCCGCCGTACGTCTCCGCCACAAACTGTTCTCCCCGGGCGGCCCGGAAATCCTCCCGGGACAAGACGGCTGTGACCGTGCCGCCGTCGTTGCGGAACAGCCCCTTTTCGCAGAGCTTCCGCAGAACGTTGTATGTCGTGGGCTTTTTCCAGCCCAGTTCTTTTTCGCAGAGCTTGACCAGATCCCCGCTCCGGATCGGCGCGTTCGACCAGATCAGCTCCGCAAAGCGCGTCTCCACCGCGCCCAGTGTGATCTTTTCCATCCCGGACACCTCCAAACGGTTTATTCTTAATGAACCGATTGAAGTTTATCGCGAATAAACCAATTTGTCAAGCTTTTTTTCGGGGGAAAAGAAAACGCCGTCGCGAACGATACGAAGTCCGCGACGACGATGGTCCGAGTGGGGAGACTCGAACTCCCGGCATCCAGCTCCCAAAGCTGGCGCGCTACCAACTGCGCTACACCCGGATATGCATGTATAAACCTGCGCGGATCCGACAGGATCCAAGACGGCGCAGGGCCGGAACGCGCCGGACGGCGGGGGATGCACCCCCGGGAGCGCATTCTGTGCAGGCGGCGTGCGCCTGCAGACGGCAGAACTCAGTATACCGCATACGGAACGGGAATGCAAGGGGCGGAAACTGCCGCGGGCGTATTGCCCCGGTGCGGGGATTGTGCTATAATGCAACATGGAATTTTGTCGAAAGGAGCGTCGGTATGGCAGATCGAAAATACATCCTGCCGGACGTGGAACGGATCGAAATATCCGGCCGGGCGGCAGACGCGCTGCTGCAGTGCGGAGACGGCGACGCCGCGCTCCTGTACATCTATATCCTGCGCAATCACGGGGCTTTTTCCGCGGAAGAGGCGGCGCGGGATCTGCGCATGACCCGCGGCAGGGTGGATTCGGCGCTGGCGCAGCTCGGCAGACTGCAGCTCGTGACCGGCGAGACCGCGCCCCCCGCGGCGCAGGCCGGGCCGGAACTGCCGCCGGATTCGCTGCCGGAATACACGGCGGACGATCTCAGCCGGGAGCTGGAGAACGGCACGGAATTTCCGCTGCTGGTGGAGGAGGTCCAGCGCGCGCTGGGGAAGATCCTGTCCTCGGACGAGCTGCTGCGGCTGCTCGGGATCTACGACAACCTGGGCCTGCCGCCGGAGGTGATCCTGCACCTGGTGAACCACTGCATCGCGGATTGCGCGCAGCGGTCGGGCAGCCACCGCAGGCCGACCATGCGCTATATCGAGAAAGCGGCGTACACCTGGGAACGGGAAGGGGTCTTTACGCTGGAGGCAGCGGAGACGTATCTCCGGCAGCTGGAGCAGCGCCGTAAAACCGTGAACACCGTTCTGGACGTGCTCCAGATCCGGGATCGGGAGCCGACGGCCGCCGAGAAGCGCTACATCCGGGACTGGCTGGAGATGGGTTTCGGGACGGAAGCCCTTGAAATGGCCTATGAGCGGACCGTTCTGGGAACGAACAAGCTCAGCTGGCCGTATATGGACAAGATCCTGCGGAGCTGGCACGAAAAGGGCCTGCACAAGCCGGACGAGATCCGGAAAGGCGACGGACGGCCGGAATCGAAACGCGGCCGGCCGCAGAACGGGGCGGAGGCGGGACCGACGCCCGAGCAGATCGCCAGAATGAAAAAACTGCTGAAGAAAATCGAACCATAACAGACCGGAAAGGAGGCGGGCAGCGAAATGAGCATGGACGCGAAACTGCTGCGCCAGGCGCGGCAGAGACTGGACGCGCGCCGGCGGGCGAATGAGGACCGGCTGGCGGCGCGAACGGCGGAGGTGTACCGCGCCGCGCCGCGGGTCCGGGAGCTGGACGCGGAGCTGCAGACGCTGATGAGCGAGGTCATCCGTTCCGCGCTGGGCGGCGGGAGCGACGTATCCGGCGCCGTGGAGGACGCCCGCGCAGACAGCCTGTACCTCCAGCGGGAGCGGGAGGAGGAGCTGCTGGCCGCCGGGTTCCCGGCGGATTATCTGGACGAGCGCTGGACCTGCGCCGCCTGCCGCGATACCGGCTTTCAGGGGACGGAAATGTGCGCTTGTCTGCGGGCGCTGTACGCGGAAGAGCAGCGGGCGGACCTGTCCAAGATGCTGAACATCGGAGAGGAGACCTTCGACGCCTTCGATCTGGAGTGGTATGACGAGACGCCGGATCCCCGGACCGGCATCTCCCACCGGGACAGCATGGATTTTGTCTATGAGACCTGCGTGCGGTACGCGCGCCGGTTCGGGCCGAAATCGTACAACCTGTTCCTGCACGGCGGCACGGGCCTCGGAAAGACGTTTCTGTCCACCTGCATCGCCAAGGTCGTGGCGGAGCAGGGGTTTTCTGTGGTGTACGACACCGCGCCGAACATCTTTGCCCGGTTTGAGGAGGAGAAGTTCGACAAGGGCGAGGACCCGGAGTCGACCCGGAGCGACGTGCGCAGATATATGTCCTGCGATCTGCTGATCGTGGACGATCTGGGCACGGAGCTTGCCACGGCGTTCGTCACCAGCGCCCTGTACAACCTGATCAATACCCGGCTCATCACCGGGAAAAAGACGATCATCAACTCCAATCTGACGCCGGAGGCGCTGCGGGACCGGTACTCGCCGCAGATCGTCTCCCGGCTGGAGGGAGAATACCAGGATCTGCCGTTTTACGGCAGGGACATCCGGATCCAGAAGCGGGACAGACAGTTCGGCGAATAGTGCGCCCGCGCCTGCCTGCCCGAAAAATGATTTGGAGGGATCGAATCCATGAAGCTGGATTACAAAAAGACCCTGTTCGTCGGCTTTGCCTTTTTCCTGATCAGCGCGTTCTGGCAGGCGTACGACACCATCATCCCGAAGATCCTGACGGACAAATTCGGCATGCAGCAGAGCCTGTCCGGCATAATCATGGCGCTGGACAATATTCTGGCGCTGTTTCTGCTGCCACTGTTCGGAACGCTGTCCGACAAGTGCCGCAGCCGGCGCGGACGCCGGACGCCGTTTATCCTCGCGGGGACCATCGTGGCGGCTTTCGCGCTGATCGCGCTGTCCTTTGCGGACGATCTGCAGCTGAAGCAGCTCGCGGACGTCGACATCGCGAACCCCGCCGCGCAGGAAAACCTGTATGAAGCGGACCTGACCGTCACGACGCCGGACGGCGAGATGGTGCGGATCTGCGACCGGTTCACGAAAACGGAGTATACCTCCATCGCCATGACGGTGACGGATGCGGCGGGCAAATCCGTCACCAATCCGGACTACACTGACTATGTGGTGCCCGCCCGGCAGTTGTATGCGCGGAACGCCACGCTGCAGAATCCCGCGCCGGTGATTGTGTTCATCTGCATCCTGCTGATCCTGCTGCTGGCCATGTCCACGTTCCGGTCTCCGGCGGTGGCGCTGATGCCGGACGTGACCATCAAGCCCCTGCGCTCCAAGGCCAACGCGGTCATCAATCTGATGGGCGCGGCGGGCGGCATCATCGTGCTGATCCTGGGCATGGTGTTTGGCACTGGCAAAGCCGAAAACGCGCTGATGGCGTACATGCCGTTCTTCCTTGTGATCGCGGGTCTGATGCTGGCGGCGCTGGCGATCTTCCGCCTGCGGGTGAACGAGCCGCGGCTGGTGGCGGAGATGCAGGAGGAGAGCCGCCGCTTCGGTCTGGAGGACGGACCGGACGATGAGGAGGCCGCCTCCGGGACGCGCGGCCTGTCCCGGGGCGAGAAGGTCTCGCTGGGGCTGATCCTGGCTTCCGTGGTGCTGTGGTATATGGGCTACAACGCCGTGACCAGCAAGTACTCCGTCTACGCGGGGAAGGTGCTGGATCTGGACTACAACATGACGCTGACTATCGCCACGGCGGCGGCCATTGTGTCCTATCTGCCGGTGGGTCTGATCGCCTCCCGGGTAGGGCGGAAAAAGACGATCCTCGCGGGCGTCGTGATCCTCGCCGGGGCGTTTCTGGCGGCGTCTTTCCTGCGCGCCGGCAGCTCCGCGCTGCTGATGAACATTCTGTTCGTTCTGGCCGGGATCGGCTGGGCGACCATCAACGTAAACAGTTATCCCATGGTGGTGGAGCTGTCCAGAGGCAGCAATGTGGGCAAGTACACCGGCTTCTATTATACCGCCAGCATGGCGGCGCAGACCGTTACGCCCGTGCTCAGCGGTGTGTTTCTGGACTGGAGGATGACGTCTCTGTTCCCGTACGGCGCGATTTTTGTCGGGCTCGCGTTTGTCACCATGCTGTTCGTGCGGCACGGCGATTCGCGGCCCACGCCGGCGAAAAGCAGGCTGGAGGCGTTCAGCGACGCGGACTAGCGGCCGACTCCGCCGCATATACTTTGGATACAGGGAAAACGGACGCGGCGGTCCGGGTTGCATAACAAACAGATATGCATCTGTGCATTGGATATTCAATAATGCGGCGCGGCGGCCCGGCCGGCCGGAAAACCTTTGAATATGCGAGTTTTGCACATTTTCCACAGGGTTTTCCACAGGGAGCAGAGTCGACATAATTCGCGCAGCAACCGATTCCGCGTTGACATAAGGCAAGTTTCATGCAGGATGCCGCGTACCCGCGGCCGGGCATGAGGAGGCGTTGATTTGGCAGAAAAGAAAACAAACTATCTCCGCGGCGCGGCGCTGCTGGCGGCCACGGTGGCCATCACCAAGGTGATCGGCGCCATCTATAAGATCCCGCTGTACAATCTGCTCGGCGACGAGGGGACCGCGCACTTCCAGGTGACGTACACGATCTACAACCTGCTGCTGACGCTTTCCACGGCGGGCATCCCGGTCGCGCTGTCCCGGCTGATCGCGGCCGCGCTGGCCACGAACCGGCCGCTGCAGGTAAAGCGGTATTTCTCCGTGGGTCTGTCCGCGTTTGTTGTGATCGGCGGCGTCTGTATGGCGATCATGCTCCTGCTGCCGCAGCAGCTGGCGGATCTGATGGGAGACCCGGATGTGGCGATGGGGGTGCGGGCGCTGGCGCCCGCGGTCCTGTTTGCCTGCGCGATCTCCGTCTACCGGGGCTATGCCCAGGGGCACGCCAATATGATGCCGACGGCCATCTCCCAGATCATGGAGGTGTCGTGCAAGCTGGTGTTCGGCATCGCCATCGCGTGGCTGCTGTCCGCCGCCGGGCATGACAAGGCGACGATCTCCGCCGGCGCGATCATCGGTGTGACCATCGGTCTGGCGCTCGCCGTGCCGATCCTGATGTTCTACAAGGTCCGGATGGACCGCAAGAAGAGCGCGCCCACTGGCGCGCCGGACGTGCCGATGTCGCGGCGCGCGACGCTGGCGCAGATCATGAAGATCGGCATCCCGATCATGCTGGGCTCCTCCATCATGAACATCATCACGCTGATCGACACGAAGCTGGTCCTGCTGCGGCTGGAGAGCGGCGCGGGACTGCTTCACGACGCGGCCATCACGCTCTACGGCGTCTATTCCAAGGGCCTGACCATGTTCGCGCTGCCCTCCGCCTTCATCGTTCCGGTGACGGTGAGCGTGGTGCCGGCCATCTCCGCGGCGCTCGCCCGCCGGCAGGGCGCGGAGGCGCGGGAGGTCATGGAATCGTCCCTGAAGCTCACGAATCTGCTGGCCATGCCCGCCGCCGTGGGTCTGAGCGTGCTCTCCGCCCCGGTGTTCCAGCTTCTGTTTCCCGACAGCGACCCGCACGGGCCGTCGCTGCTCGCGGTGCTGGCCATCGCCTCGTTCTTCGTCTGCTCCCAGCTGATCACCAACGCGATCCTGCAGGCCAGCGGGCATGAGCGGCTGGCGCTGCTCTCGCTGCCCATCGGCGGCGTGATCAAGATCGCGGTCAACTGGTTCCTGGTGGGCACTCCCACGTGGAACATCATGGGCGCGCCCGTGGGGACGCTGGCCTGCTACGTCTGCATTACGGCGCTGAACGTGCTGTTCATCCTCTGGAAAGTGCCGGAACCGCCGAATTTCCTGAAGATCTCGCTCCGGCCCGCGGTGTGCACGGCGTGTATGGGCGCGGCGGCCTGGGGGGTGTACGGACTGGCGGCGCGCTTTGCGGGAAATCTGCTGCACGGCCGCTTCGGACAGCTTCTGATCCTGGTTGGCGTGATTGTTCTGGCGGTGCTGATTTACGCCGTTCTGGCGATTCTGCTGCGCGCGGTGACCCGCGAGGATATGAAACTCGTCCCAAAAGGAGAAAAAATCGCGAAAATATTAAAAATCAAGTGATTTTTTCTTAAAATTGCACTTGCAGAAAGGCGAAAAATATGGTAGATTTTGAGTACAAAGAAAGCTATACCGTCTACGATCTGCAGAAGGTATTTGCTTTGCTGCGCAGCCCTGACGGCTGTCCGTGGGATCAGGCCCAGACACACGAGAGCATCCGGCGCAATCTCATCGAGGAAGCGTATGAGGCGGCGGACGCGATCGACCGGGCGGACGCCGCGGATCTGCTGGAGGAGCTGGGCGACGTACTCAGCCAGGTCGTTTTCCATGCGGATATTGAGCGGAATGCCGGTCGGTTCGATCTGGACGGGGTGGCGGACGCCGCCTGCCGGAAAATGATCTCCCGGCATCCCGCGATTTTCGGGGACGGTACGGACCTGCGCTCCGGGGCGAATCCGGACGACTGGGAAGCGCTGAAGCGGGAGGAGAAGCACCAGACCACGGTGGCCAGCGCCCTGGAGGGCGTGGCCCGGGCGCTGCCCGCGCTATGGCGGGCGGAAAAGGTCCAGAAGAAAGCCGCAAAGGCCGGCGCGGAAACCGCGCTGCCGGCCGTGACAGAGGCGCTGCGCCGCTGTGCGGACAAGCTGGAGGGGACTGACGACCCGGCGGCGCAGGCGGGAGAACTGCTGTTTCTGGCGGCCGCAGCGGCCCGGCTTCTGGACGTCGACCCGGAAGAGGCGCTCCACGCGGAGACGGACCGGTTCATCGCGCGCTTCGCGCAGCGGGAGACGCAGGGGGAGCTGTCCCGGGACGGAGCCCCGCGTGTTTGAATAATCGACGCCCTTGGAGGCGAGATTATAAACGCGCCGCATACTGCGGCTATGTACTTTAGGAGGAAGACATGAACAAGACAGATCTGGTCAGCGCGATTGCTGAGAAAACCGGCTTGTCCAAGAAGGACAGCGAGAAAGCCCTGAATGCTGCCGTGGAGAGCATCACGGAAGCCCTGGCCGCCGGCGACAAGATTCAGCTTGTCGGCTTCGGTGTGTTTGAAGTCAAGACCCGCGCTGCCCGTACCGGCAGAAATCCCCGGACGAAGGAGACCATCACCATCCCCGCGTCCAAGGCTCCGCTGTTCAAGGCCGGCAAGGCCCTGAAGGATGCCGTTGCGAAATAAAACCCCGGGGGCATTCTGAATCATGCCATTTTGGCATTCAATGTTAGGCAGCAACGGCATGGGAGCATCCCATGCCGTTGTAGTTTCCGCAGATTTGGAGAGGATCGCGTATGCGGCTGGATAAATATTTGAAGGTGTCCCGGCTCATCAAACGCCGCACGGTGGCAAACGAGGCGTGCGACGGGGAGCGGGTTACGGTGAACGGGCGGGTGGCCAAGGCGTCTTACGACGTGAAAATCGGGGACGTGCTGGAGATCCGCTTCGGCCAGCGAACGCTGAAGGTGGAAGTGCTGGCGGTCAACGAATATGCGCAGAAAGCGGATGCGGCGGCCATGTATCGGGAGATCTGACGGAGAGCGGGAGCGTAGCAGCTTATGAAGATCAAAATCGAACGAAAATATCTGTACTGGGGCGTTACCGCATTCTGCGTCGTTCTGGCGTGTCTGCTGGTGTATCTCGGCATCAGCCGCTGGGCATCGCTGGTAAACACGGCGAAACGGCTCGCCGCGGTGCTGTCCCCGCTGCTGTACGGATTCGCGATCGCGTATCTGCTGAACGATCCCATGATGCTGCTGGAGCGGAAGGCGCTGGCGCCGCTGTTCGGCAAGCTCGTGCGGAAGAAGCCGGAGCGCGCGCAGAAGCTCGCGCGGCTCCTGTCGATCGTCATAACCCAGCTGCTGGCGTGGGGCGTCGTCGTGGGGCTGTGCGCGCTGATCGCGCCCCAGCTCTATTTCAGCATTGAGAGCCTGGTGACCAAGGTGCCGTCCTACGCGAGGGACGCCATGGGCTGGGTGGAACGGACGCTGCACGACAATCCGGATCTGGAGAGCTTCGTCGTGAACGCCATCGGCAACGTGTCCGAATACGTGACCCGCTGGATCAACTCGTTCATCCTGCCCAATATGAACGAGTTTCTCGGCAGCATTACCGCGGGCCTGATCAGCGTCATCAAGGGCCTGGTCTACATCCTCGTGGGCATCGTGATCTCCGTCTACATGCTGTACAACAAGGAGCGGTTCAGCGCGCAGATCAAGCGGATCCTGTACAGCTGGCTGAAACCCGCGGCGGCAAACGGCGTCCTGCGGGAGGCCGCGCTGGTGGACAAGGCGTTCGGCGGCTTTCTCACCGGGAAGCTGCTGGATTCTCTGATCATCGGCGTCATCGCGTACATTGCGCTCAGCATTCTGCGGATGCCCTATGTGGCGCTGCTCAGCGTCATCATCGGCGTGACGAACATTATCCCTGTGTTCGGGCCGTTTATCGGCGCCGTTCCGTGCGCCCTGATCGTGCTGATGGAGAGCCCGCTGCAGTGCCTGGTGTTCATCATCTTCGTCATCATCCTGCAGCAGTTTGACGGGAACATCCTGGGGCCGCGGATCCTGGGCAACGCCACCGGCCTGTCCGGCTTCTGGGTCATGTTCGCCATCCTGGTCTTCGGCGGCCTGTTCGGCTTCCCCGGGATGATCCTGGGCGTGCCGACCATGGCGGTGCTCTACAACGCGGTGCGGCGGCTCAACCGGCGCCGGCTGCGGAAATACAGTCTGCCGGAACGGACAGAGGACTATATAAATATGTCCCACATGGATCCGCAGACAAAGCAGCCGATCTACCGGGAGGCAAGACCGAACGCCCTGCGGGATCTGGACGAGATCGAGGCGGAATTCACTGCGACGGTGGAAAAGACAGAGACGGCTCCGGAGCGCGAAGATAATCCGCCGGATCCGGATGAAAAATAAGAAACACGGGAACGCCCGGAAGCGTTCCCGCGTTTTCGGATACAGACAAAACCGCTCCGGGAACCCGGAGCGGTTTTTGCATTATTGATTCTTGAACACGGTCTGGTAGTAGTTGCATTCCAGGATCATTGCGCCGGTCTGCAGCTGGTTGTTCACGATCTTCTTCATGGCCGCGACGTACTCCTCGATCTCCGCGTCCGACATGGACACGCCCGGGGCGGGCGTGAACGTGCCGGTGTAGCGGTTGTACCGGCCGCGGTCCGTGATGAAGCTGCGGGACCGCATGATCACAAGCCCCTCCGCGTCGGACAGGATGTCCTGTCCGCACATCATGCGGGAGTCGTACTCCAGACCCAACAGGTTGGAGATCGTGGGCAGGATGTCCACCGGGCAGCAGACCTTGTCGACCTCCACCGGCTCCTCCATGGAGGCGGACCAGATGATCAGAGAGCTGTGATAGATCTCCAGATCCACGTGCGTCTCGTTGATGTTGGAAAGCTCCTCGCTGGTGCCGCCGAAATCGCGGCCGGCCAGCTCGCTGATGGTGTCGGGGTTGAAGTACGGGATGTGGTCGGGGGTCAGGACGATCACGGTCCGGTCGGCGATCCCCGCCTCCTCCAGCCGCTGCACCAGGTACGCAAGACCTTTCTCCAGCTCCAGATTGGCCGCGATGTACGCCTTCGTCACGTCGGAATACGGCAGATCCGCCACCGCGCTCTTGTTCCGGATGGACATCTGGTGACCGGAGAAGTTGAAGGGCATGTGCCCGCTGATGGTCATGTAGTAGACGTGGAACGGCTTGGTGCTGTTTATATAATCGTCCACGCTGTGCTCCATCAGATACAGATCGGACTGCGGCCAGAGCTCCTTGCCGGAGGAGGATTTCTCCAGCTCGAAGCCGTGCCCGCCCTGCTTCCAGTCGTAGCCGAGATTCAGATGCGAGGCGAGACGCCCGTAAATGTCGTGGTTTGCGTGGTAGCCCGTCACCAGATACCCCTCGCGTCCGAGCTGCTGGGCCAGAGAGAAGTACAGATTGGACTTCTGCTGGCCGGAGTACTTCATGCTGATGGGGTTGCCGTCCTTCGGATAGAGGCCGGTGAGCAGCTGGAACTCGCCGCCGGAGGTGCTGGTGTAGTGCAGCGGCGTGTAGAAGTTGTTGAATACGAAGCCCTCGTGTGCGAGCCGCCACAGCGTGGGCGTCAGCTCCGGGTCCAGCAGGTATCCGGTGAGGCCCTCGGCGCAGATCTGGATGACGTTGTAGCCCTCGAAATAGCCGGTGTACTTGTTCCGGTTGGTGGGCGTCTTGCTGGCGAAATACTTGTTCAGCCACTCCGTATTCTGGTTCTTGGAGGCTGCGATCAGCGCGTCGAAGTCGAGGTCCATCACATTGGGGGAGAAATCGGTGTTGTACGGATACGGAGTTACCTCCGGGCCGTCGGTCACCGCGGGGTTGGGATCGTCGCTGCCGACCGGAGCCTGCGCGTCCGGGGACTGGGCGGCGTCGGGAGACGGATTGACAGGCAGATTCACGTCAAAGTCCGTATCCAGCTCCCGCTTGACGCCGAAGAGAAGATGCTTGGCGTCCAGCCGGATCATCGTGAGCAGGCCGAGCTGATCGACCTGATCCTCCACGTTCGTGTCCGTGGCGTAGACCTCCCGCGGCGTAACGCTGCCGCCCCAGGGCAGCCGGAGCATCAGCAGGCCGAAAAGATGGGTGAGGATAAAGAGAACGACGACCACCGCGTTCAGGATCGGCTGCTTGCGCTTGTAGCAGAACCGCTTCCGGCCGTAGATCAGGCCGAACGGCAGCGGGACGAAGAGCAGCAGGATGATATGCAGCTTGCCGAAAATGGCGTCGATGATGGCGTCGATGTAATCGGTCAGCTGGTTTTCCGCGGCGGTGCCCAGCGTGCTGAAAATCTGATAGTACTGCGCGAGACACGTCTTGCAGACGACCTCCACGCAGAACAGGAACGAGACGAGTCCGGTGAGCACGTACAGCACGGTCTTGTTGACCTTTTCCGGAAAGTTGATGGTCAGCAGCGAGCAGACCATGCCCAGCGAAAAGGCGAACGGGAGCACAATCAGCAAATATTTCAGATGCAGGCCCATGAAGAGATGGAAGATCAGCTCCATGTACATGAAGGCCAGCGGCAGGAAAAAAACAGGCCACCAGTTGGAGCCCTGCTGCGCGCTGTGCCGGCCGCGTCCGGCGCGATGCCGGCCGGAGGGGACGCGTGCGCGTCCGGTCTCTCGTATCTCTTGATTCGGCATGACAACAAATCCTCTTTCTGTCCGAAACTCCTGGAATCCGGGGACGGCCCGGTTCAGAAAACAGCCTCAGTATACCGCAGAAGCGCTGAAAAAACAAGCCGTACCGGTCAGTCCTGCCGGTCCGCGACTATGTGGACGTTCATATGCGGGTAGGTCATCTCCACGCCGAACGCGTCGAACTGGCGGCGGACTTCCTCCGTCAGCGCAAACCGGACGGTCCAGTAGTCCTCGTTTCTGCACCATGTGCGCAGGACGTACTGGATCGCGCTGTCCTGGTAGTCGTTGACGCCTGCAAAGGTCTCCGGCTCGGGCAGAACGCCGGGGACGGCCCGGGCCGCCTCCGTCAGCGCGGTCTTGACCGTGTCCGCGGGCGCGTCGTAAGAGGCGGTGATAAGCAGGTCCACACGGCGCAGCGGCTCCGCCGTGAAATTTTCGACCTTGGTGGCGGACACCTCGCTGTTGGGAATGCTGATCAGCCGGTTGTCCAGCGTGTTCAGCTGCGTATAGACCAGGGAGATCCGCTTCACCTTGCCGGACACGCCGCTGCACTCGATGAAGTCGCCCACGCGGAACGGGTGCGACAGCAGGATCAGAATGCCGCCGGCGATGTTGGACAGCGTGTTCTGCATGGCGAGAGACGCGGCCAGACCGGCGATGCTCAATATCGCCAGCAGGGAGGAGATCGGGATGCCCAGATGGTCCGCCAGGATCAGAATGACCAGGAACCACAGAAGAATGCGGATGGCGGAGCCGAGAAAGCCCCGGAGCGTGGCCTCGATTTTGGATTTTTCCAGGAGCTTGCCGAGCAGCCGGGTCAGGACCCGGACCACCACGACGCAGACGAGCAGCAGCAGAATGGTGGTCAGCAGCTTGGAAATGGTCGTACCCAGGACGGGATATTCCAGGATTTCCTGTATCGTCAAGGGGAATCCCTCCTTCTGTGCGGAATACTTTTTCAGTTTACCATAAAAGCCGAAAAATGTCATCCGAAAATCCGGCGCGGTTTCCGCATTTGTTGTCTGCAGCCGCAGAAAAAAGCCCGGGAGCCAAACGGCTCCCGGGCCTTCTCGTTTGCGGTTTGCTTACGCCTCGTACAGGGCTTTCAGCCGCATCAGGTGCTCGTAACGCTCCTTCGCAGCCTCCTCGGACTTGGCGAACAGCTTTTCCGCCCGCTCGGGGAAGGACCGGGTCAGGGAGGAGTACCGGGCCTCGTTCATCAGGAACTCCTGATACCCGCCGGCCGGCTCCTTGCTGTCCAGCGTGAAGGGGTTCTTGCCCTCGGCGATCAGCGCCGGGTTGTACCGGAACAGGTTCCAGTAGCCGCAGGCGACCGCCTTCTTCATCTCGGTCTGGCAGTTCGTCATGCCGCCCTTGATGCTGTGCATCTCGCAGGGGGAGTAGCCGATGACGAGAGACGGGCCGTGGTACGCTTCGGCCTCCGCAATGGCCTTGATGGTCTGTGCGGGGTTCGCGCCCATGGCGACCTGCGCCACATAGACGTAGCCGTAGGACATGGCGATCTCGGCGAGGCTCTTCTTCTTGATCTCCTTGCCGGCCGCGGCGAACTGCGCCACCTGGCCGATGTTGGAGGCCTTGGAGGCCTGACCGCCGGTGTTGGAATACACCTCGGTGTCGAAGACCATGACGTTGACGTCTTCACCGGAGGCCAGGACGTGGTCCAGACCGCCGAAGCCGATGTCGTAGGCCCAGCCGTCGCCGCCGAAGATCCACACCGACTTCTTGTTCAGGTATTCTTTGTTCTCCAGAATCTCGAGCGCCAGCGTGCAGGCCGGGCAGTCGCAGTACTTCTCGCCCGCGGCCTTCCGCGCCTCGGCCTTGGCCAGACGCTCGGGCTGCTTGTCGCCGAAGATCTGCTTGGCCATGTCGCTGCCCATGAAGCCGACCAGATCATCAATGCTGCAAACGTTCTCTTCCATAGCCTTGATGTAAGCCGCGGCGGCTTTGCCGTTGGCCTCGCCGTCCTCCAGCGTGTCGAGCCAGGCCTGCGCCGTGTCCTTGATCTCCTGGCAGGAGTTGGCGGCAATCAGTTCCTTCGTCTTCTCGATCAGCGTGTTGCGGACAGCGTTCTGGCCCATCAGGAGGCCGAGGCCGTGCTCCGCGTTGTCCTCAAACAGGGAGTTGGCCCACGCGACGCCCTTGCCCTCGCGGTTCGTGGTGTACGGAGAGGTGGCGGCGGGACCGCCCCAGATGGAGGAGCAGCCGGTGGCGTTGGACACGTACATCCGGTCGCCGCAGACCTGGGTAATCAGGCGGGCATACGCGGTCTCCGCGCAGCCTGCGCAAGAGCCGGAGAACTCAAGCAGCGGGGTCTTGAACTGGCTGCCTTTGACGGTCAGGTCCGTCATGTCCTCCTTGACGGTGACGTTCGCCACGGTGTAGTTGAAAGCATCCTGCTGGGCAGCTTCCTGCTCCTGCGGGACCATCTGCAGGGACTTGGTGGGGCAGACGCCGACGCAGACGCCGCAGCCCATGCAGTCCAGCGGGGAGACGGACAGCGTGTAGGTGTAGACGCCCTTGCCCTTGCCGGCCTTGACCGGCGCGCTCTTCAGCGCCTCGGGGGCGCCGGCCAGCTCTTCCTCGGTCATGGCGTAGGGACGGATCGTAGCGTGCGGGCAGACATACGCGCACTGGTTGCACTGGATGCAGGTCTCGGGGTTCCAGGTGGGAACGGAGACCGCGACGCCGCGCTTCTCATACGCGGAAGCGCCCAGAGAGAAGGTGCCGTCCGCATGATCCTCGAAGGCGGAGACAGGCAGGCTGTCGCCGTCCATCTTGCCCACGGGCTCCATGATGTTCCGGACCATCTTGACGAGTTTCGCGTCGCCGGAGAGGTCCGCCGCGGCGGCCTCGTCCTTCGCGTCCGCCCAGGCGGCGGGCACGTCCACCTTCACAAAGGCGGTGGCGCCCATGTCGATGGCCTTGTGGTTCATATCCACCACGTCCTGGCCCTTCTTCAGGTAGGACTTCGTGGCGGCGTCCTTCATGTACTGGATCGCCTCGGCCTGCGGCATGACGTTCGCCAGCGTGAAGAACGCGGACTGCAGGATCGTGTTCGTGCGCTTGCCCATGCCGATCTCAATGGCGAGGTCGATGGCGTTGATGGTGTACAGCTGGATGTTGTTCTTCGCGATGTAGCGCTTGGCCTCCGCGGGCATGTGGTGATCCAGCTCCTCCGGCGTCCACTGGCAGTTGATCAGGAACACGCCGCCGGGCTTCACGTCGTTGACCATCTTGTAGCCCTTGACCACGTAAGACGGGTTGTGGCAGGCGACGAAGTCGGCCTTGTTGATGTAGTAGGGGCTCTTGATGGGCTTGTCGCCGAAGCGCAGATGGGAGATGGTGATGCCGCCGGTCTTCTTGGAGTCGTACTGGAAGTAGGCCTGCACGTACTTGTCGGTGTGGTCGCCGATGATCTTGATGGAGTTCTTGTTCGCGCCGACGGTGCCGTCGCCGCCGAGACCCCAGAACTTGCACTCGATGGTGCCTTCCGCCGCGGTGTTGGGGGAGGGCTTCTCCTCGAGGCTCATGTTCGTGACGTCGTCCACGATGCCGATGGTGAACTGGCGCTTGGGCTGGGCCTTGGTCAGCTCCTCATACACGGCGAAGACGCTGGCGGGCGGCGTATCCTTGCTGCCCAGGCCGTAGCGGCCGCCGATGACGGAGATGTCGTTCCGGCCGGCGTTGGCCAGCGCGGTGACGACGTCCAGGTACAGAGGCTCGCCCTGGGCGCCGGGCTCCTTGGTCCGGTCCAGAACGGCGATGTGCTTCGCAGTGGCCGGAATGGCCTCCAGCAGACGGTCCGCGGCGAACGGACGGTACAGGCGGACCTTCACGAGGCCGACTTTCTCGCCCTGGGCGCACAGGTAGTCGATGACTTCCTCCGCCACGTCGCAGATGGAGCCCATCGCGATGATCACGCGCTCCGCATCGGGCGCGCCGTAGTAGTTGAACAGCTTGTAGTCGGTGCCCAGCTTGGCGTTGACCTTGTCCATGTATTCTTCCACGATGCCGGGAATGGCGTCGTAGTACTTGTTGCTGGCCTCACGGTGCTGGAAGAAGATGTCGCCGTTCTCGTGGGAGCCGCGCATCACCGGACGCTCCGGATTCAGCGAGCGCTTCCGGAACTCGTTCACGGCGTCCATGTCGACCATTTCCTTCAGATCGTCGTAGTCCCAGACGGCGATCTTCTGAATCTCATGAGAGGTGCGGAAACCATCGAAGAAGTTGAGGAACGGGACGCGGCCCTTGATGGCGGCAAGATGCGCCACGGCGCCGAGGTCCATGACCTCCTGCACGTTGCCCTCCGCCAGCATGGCGAAACCGGTCTGCCGGCAGGCGTACACGTCGGAGTGATCGCCGAAGATGTTGAGCGCATGGGACGCGACCGTTCTCGCGGAGACGTGGAAGACGGTGGGGAGCAGCTCGCCGGCGATCTTGTACATGTTGGGGATCATGAGCAGCAGGCCCTGGGACGCGGTGTACGTCGTCGTCAGCGCGCCGGCGTTCAGAGAGCCGTGCACGGTGCCGGCGGCGCCGGCCTCGGACTGCATCTCGATCACCTTGACCGTGTTGCCGAAAATGTTTTTCTGGCCCGCAGCAGCCCACTGATCCACGTAGTCCGCCATGGGGGACGATGGCGTGATCGGATAGATACCGGCCACCTCGGTAAACGCGTACGACACATGCGCCGCCGCGTTGTTACCGTCCATAGTCTTGAGTTTTCTTGCCATGTGGTATACCAGCCTTTCTGAGATTTATGAAAATGGATCTTTTAAGCCATCCCCTATTCTAACACCGAAGTCCGAGCCTGTAAACACCTTATTTATATAAAAATCTGGTTTTTCAAACAGGTTTCGGGAGCGGAAAACGGCCCGCACAAAACGTGCGGGGCCGTTCGGGCTTTCGGCTCCGAAATGCGCGGGAACAGGGGCTGCTGTGCGTGCGGTCGGGGCGTGCAGGCCCGGATGAAGCGGCAATCCTCCCGCAGGCACTGCAGGAGATCGCCGCTGCAGTCGCGCTCCCGCTCCGCGATGAACGTGCCGCACCCGGCGTCCGGCGCGGCGGCGGCCGTCCGCACGGCAGCGGTCGAATCGCCTCAAGCATACTGCAGGAAGGTGCGGGCTGCAACAAAAACGAGCAGGAAATCTTTTCCTTTTTTGCCGGGAGGGCGTCGCGCGGCCCTTGAAAACCGCGGCGGTTTCGTGCTATAGTATTGCTCAGAAAAAGACGGAACGGGAGAGGAGCGCGGGCCGTGATTGCAAATGTGACGTCGCTGGGACTTTCCGGGATTTCCGGCTACGCGGTGTCGGTGGAGTGCTACGTCTCCGGCGGCCTGCCGGCGTTCGAGATGGTGGGCCTGCCGGATACGGCAGTGAAGGAGGCGCGGGAGCGCGTCCGGGCCGCCGTCAAAACCTGCGGGCTGGAGTTCCCGGCCAGCCGGGTAACCGTGAATCTTGCGCCGGCGGACAAGAAAAAAGCGGGCACGGTGTACGACCTGCCCGTGATGCTGGGGATCCTGGCGGCAGAGGGCTCGCTGAAGCCGCTGCCGGCGGACTGCGCCGTGCTGGGGGAGCTGTCCCTGTCCGGGGAGGTCCGGCCGGTGGCGGGCGTGCTGCCCATGGCGCTGGCCGCGGAGCGGCTGGGGCTGAAAACGCTGTTCGTTCCGGCCGACAACGCGCCGGAGGCGAGCTTTGCCGAGACCGTGACGGTCTATCCCGTGCGCCATGTGCGCGAGCTGTTGGACCACCTGCGGGGAATTCAGCCGCTGACGCCGGCGGAAAAGCCCGATCTGCGCGCCATTCCCATGTCGCACCTCGATTACGCCGACGTGAAAGGACAGGAGAATGCCAAGCGCGCCCTGGAGATCGCGGCCGCCGGGGGCCACAACATTCTGATGGTCGGCCCGCCGGGCGCGGGCAAGAGCATGCTGGCGAAACGCCTGCAGACCATTCTGCCGGATATGACCCGGAGCGAAGCGCTGGAGAGCACGGAGATCTACTCCGTCATGGGCTTTACCAGCCGGACGCATCCGATCCTGGTGGAGCGGCCGTTCCGCGCGCCGCACCACACCATCTCCAGCACCGCGCTCTCCGGCGGGTCCGCGAACCCAAGGCCGGGCGAGGTGTCGCTGGCGCACAACGGCGTGCTGTTCCTAGACGAGCTGCCGGAGTTCCCTGGCGACGTACTGGAGGCGCTGCGCCAGCCCATGGAGGACGGGGAAGTGACCATCTCCCGGGTGGCGGGCACCGTAACGTACCCCAGCCGGTTCATGCTGGTGTGTGCGATGAATCCGTGCAAGTGCGGCTGGTACGGGCACCCCTCCGGGCGGTGCACCTGTTCGCCGCAGTCCGTGGCGCGGTATCACAGCCGGATCTCCGGGCCGCTGCTGGACCGGATCGACCTGTATGTGGAGGTCCCGGCTCTGAATTTTGACGAGCTGCGCGGGACCTCTCCCGGCGAGAAGTCCGCCGCCATTCGGGCGCGGGTGAACCGGGCGCGGGAGATCCAGACCCGCAGATTCGCCGGCTCCGCCGCGGAGTGCAACGCCCAGATGGATACGCGGCTCATTGCCCAGAGCTGCGCGCTGGACGACGCCTGCGAGACGCTGATGCGGAACGCGTACGACCGGCTGCGGCTCACCGGCCGCTCCTATGACCGGATTCTGAAGGTGGCGCGGACCATCGCAGACCTCGCGGAGAGCGAGACCGTCCGGCCCGAGCATCTGGCCGAGGCCATCCAGTACCGGACGTACGATTTCCACACCGGCGCATGACGCAGGGGAAAAGCAGGAGAACAACGATGCAGGATATGATATTGCTGAAGCAGGGCGAGATCGTCCTGAAAGGGCTGAACCGCCGGAACTTTGAGATGAAGCTGATCTCGAACATCACCCGGCGGCTGAAGCCGTACGGCCCGTTCCGGGTATATGCGGTCCAGTCCACCATTTACGCGGAGCCGCAGGACGGCGCCTGCGACATGGACGGCGCGTATGAGGCCGTCAAGACCGTGTTCGGGATCATTTCCGTGAACCGGGCCATGGCCTGTCCGAAAGACAAGGACGCGATCTTTGAGACGGCGCGGACCTATCTCGCGGACGCCATGCGGCGGGCCAAAACCTTCAAGGTGGAGTCCAAGCGCTCCGATAAGTCGTTTCCCATGACCTCCATTCAGCTGTCCCAGTACGTGGGCGGTCTGCTGGCGGAGGCGTTCCCGGAGACCGGCGTGGACGTGCACGATCCGGAGCTGATCGTGAATCTCGAGATCCGGGACTATGCGGCCTACGTCCACGGCACGGCGGAGCCGGGCGCAGGCGGGATGCCCGTGGGGACCTGCGGCCGGGCGGTGTCCCTGCTTTCCGGCGGGATCGACAGCCCGGTGTCCACCTACATGGCGGCAAAGCGCGGCGTGTCGGTGATCCCGGTGCACTTCTTCTCGTTCCCGTACACGTCGGAGCTTGCCAAACAGAAAGTTATCGACTTGGGGAAGATCCTGACCCGCTACTGCGGGAAGATGAAGCTGGAGGTCGTCCCCTTTACGCATATCCAGGAGGAGATCCGGGACAAGTGCCCGGAGGAGCTGTTCACCGTGCTGATGCGCCGGTTCATGATGCGTATTGCCGAGCGGATTGCGGAGGACAACAACTGCAAGGCCATCGTCACCGGCGAGAACCTCGGGCAGGTGGCGAGCCAGACCATGGAGGCCATGGGCGTGACGGAGGCGTGCGTTTCGCTGCCGATCCTGCGCCCGCTGATCTGCCATGACAAAAAAGAGATCGTACAGACCGCCGTACAGATCGGGACGTTCGACACGTCCATCCTGCCGTATGAGGACTGCTGCACGGTGTTTACGCCCCGGCACCCGCGGACGAAGCCGCGCCTGCACGAGGTGGAGGCCGCTGAGGCGGCGCTGGATGTGGCGGGCCTTGTGGAAGAGGCGGTTATGCATACTGAAAGGGTGATCTTAGAGCATGAGTCATAACGCAGAGATCATTTCCGTGGGCACCGAGCTGCTCCTCGGAAACATCACGAACACCGACGCGCGGGACATCGCGCAGATGTTGTCCGAGCTGGGGATCAACGTGTACTATCAGACGGTGGTGGGCGACAACGACGCCCGCCTGCGGGAGGCGGTCAACATCGCCAAGGGCCGGGCGGACATCCTCATCACCACCGGCGGCCTCGGGCCCACATACGACGACATGACGAAGCAGACGCTGGCCGCCGCTTTCGGGAAAGAGCTGGTGTTCCACGAGGAGGAGGCGGAGCGGATCCGCTCCTATTTCGCAAGCCGCCTGCACGCCCGGAAGATGACGGACAACAACCTGCAGCAGGCGTATCTGCCGGAGGGCTGCACCGTGTTCGTCAACGACTGGGGCACCGCGCCGGGCTGCGCGTTCTACGCCGAGGGCGTGCACGTGCTGATGATGCCCGGGCCGCCCCGGGAGTGCGTGCCTATGTTCCGCTACCGGGCCATGCCGTACCTCGCCGCGCTGTCCGAGGGGGAGATTCATTCCCACAACATTCACATCTTCGGGATGGGCGAGTCCGCGGTGGAGGCCCAGCTCCGGGAGATGATGCTCGCGATGTCGAACCCGACGCTGGCCCCCTATGCCAAGGACGGCGAGGTGATGCTGCGGCTCACCGCCAAAGCGGCCGATGCGGCGGAGGCCGACGCCCTGATGGCGCCCGCTCTTGCCCGCGTCCGGGAGATCCTGGGCGACGTGATCTACGGCGTGGACACCGGCACGCTGGAGAATACGGTGCTGGAGCATCTGAAAGCGCAGGGGAAGACGCTGGCCGTCGCGGAGTCCTGCACCGGCGGCCTGCTGGCAAAGCGGCTTACCGACGTGCCGGGGTCGTCCGCCGCGTTTCTGGGCGGCGTTGTGACCTATGCAAATTCCGCCAAGACGGAGCTTCTGGGCGTGGATGCGGCACTGATCGCCCGGGAGGGCGCCGTCTGCGAGGGCGTCGCCCGGCAGATGGCGGAGGGCGTCCGGCAGAGGCTGGGCGCGGACCTCGGCGTCGGGATCACCGGCATCGCCGGTCCGGCGTCCGACAACACGGAAAAGCCCGTGGGCATGGTGTTCATCGCGCTCTCCGCGGCGGACCGGACGGTCTGCCGGGCGCTGCAGCTTGGCGGGGACCGGGACCGGATCCGCAACTCGTCCGCGCACAACGCGCTGGATATGCTGCGGCGGATGCTTACCGGGCTTCCGGTGGCGTAAACGCGAACATAAACCGACCCGGAGCGGGCAGACCCCCGCTCCGGGTTTCTGTAAAAAGAAACAGGAGGCTCCCGTTGGGGCCTCCTGTTTTTGCATTGCGGCGTTACTCCGCGGAGATCATGTAGTAGTAGACCGGCTGCCCGCCGTAGGCCAGCGTGGCCTCCGCCTCGGGAACCGCGGTCTCAAGCTTTGCGAGGACGGCGTTGGCCGCGGCCTCGTCCACGTCTTCCCCGTAGTAGATGTTCAGAAATTCGGGGTTCAGCGCGCGGAGTTTCTCGGCGATGGCGTCCAGCAAGGCGGCAAGGTCCGCGCCGTGCGACAGCATGGTGTTCTCAAACATGGCCAGATACTCGCCGGCCAGGATGGACTGCCCGTCGAATTCGGAATCCCGCGCCGCATAGGTGAGCTGCACCGTGCGGACGCCGGCGATCGCGTCGTTCAGCGTTTCGGTCAGCGCGTCCGGTTCCAGCGTAGTGTCCATGGCCAGCATGGCGGAAATGCCCTGCGGGACCGACGTGGTCTCCAGAACGACGACCTCCTTGTCCGTCAGCCCCACGCACTGCTGTGCGGCCAGAATGATGTTGCGGTTGTTGGGCAGCACGTAGACGATTTCGGCGGGGGTTGCGTACACGGCGTTCAGGATGTCCTCCGTGGCGGGGTTCATCGTCTGGCCGCCGGTGATGACGGCGTCCGCGCCCAGATCCCGGAAAATGGCGTCCATTCCCGCGCCGGCGCAGACGGCGACGATGCCGTAGCGCTTCTCGGCGGGGACGTTGACCGGTCCGTCGGGCGCGGAAACCGACGCGGTTTCCGCGTGCGCAGCCTCCTGCGCGCCGGAGCGCAGCTCCGTGTGCTGCTGCCGCATGTTTTCGATCTTTACGGTGAGCAGCTGCCCGTAGGTCAGCGCCTCTGTCAGCACGGCGCCGGGCGTGTTCGTGTGGACGTGGACCTTGATGATCTCGTCGTCATCCACCACGACGATGCTGTCGCCCAGCCCGTCCAGGAAATCCCGCAGGACATTGGGGGATTTCATGTTTTCCCGGCCCACGATGAACTCCGTGCAGTAGCCGAAGGTGATGTCCTCGGTGGCGAATTCCGTAAAATCGGCCCTTTCCGCCGGCATTTCCGCCGCGGTCTGCACGGAGAGCATCTCCCCGCGGAGCGCCAGCAGCATACCGGAGATCATGCACAGATAGCCTTTCGCGCCGGAGTCCACCACGCCGGCCTTTTCCAGAACCGGATTCTGATGCATGGTCTCCGCCAGCGCAGGCTCGCCGACCTCGAGAATCCGCGCCAGCATGGCCTCCACGTCGTCGCTCTCCGCCGCAAATTCGACGGCGGCGTCCGCGCAGACGCGGGACACGGTGAGAATGGTGCCCTCCTTGGGCTTCATCACCGCGCTGTAGGCGGCATTGACGCCCTCCTTCAGCGCGTCGGCGAATTCGTCGGCGCGCAGGACGGTTTTGCCCTTTATGGATTTGGACATGCCGCGGAACAGCAGGGAGAGAATGACGCCGGAGTTGCCGCGCGCGCCGCGCAGGAGCGCGGCCGCGGCCTTGTCGGCAGCCTGGGTGACCGTATCGGGGCGGGAGGAACGCAGCTCCAGCGCGCCCGCGCCGATGGTCATGCTCATGTTCGTCCCGGTGTCGCCGTCCGGCACGGGAAAGACGTTCAGCTCGTTCAGCTGCTGCTTGTTGTTCTCAATGGCCGCCGCCGCGTTGACGATCATGTCGCACAGCAGGGCCCCGGTGATTTCCGTTACCACAGTCAGATCCTCCGTCTAGTTCAGAATGATCGAGTCGATATACACGTCAATCGACTTGACGGCGACCCGGGTGGCGGAGGTCACCTTGTAGCGGACCTCGCTGATGATGCTGCTGCAGAGCGCGGGAATGTTGACGCCCTGATCCACAACGATGTGCAGTTCGATGGAAACGGTGTCGTCGTCGTTGAAGTGGACGAGGACGCCCTTTCCCATGGACTCTTTTTTCAGAAGATGGACAAGCCCGTCGCTGAGAGAGCGAATGGCCATGCCCTTTACGCCGAAGCAGTTGGTGGCCGCATCGCCGACGAGCGTGGTAAACACCTCGCTGGCGATCCGAATGGTTCCGTTTTCGTTGGTCAATACTACCATTGGTCCAGCTCCTATCTTGACGATTCCGTGCGGCACAGCGGGGAGCCGCGGCTTTCCGGTTGAACAGACTCCGCCCGGGGCCCCGCGCACGCGGCGCGGAAAACCGGGGTCAGATCGGGTTCGTGCGGCTATTATAATACACTTTCTTATGAACTACAAGTAAATTCTGTCAGGCCGCGGGCGGAAATCCCGGGAAAAGCTGGGGGATTCCCGGAAATCGCTATTGAATTTCACGGGGATCTGGTGTACAATGGCGGAAAAGAAAAGCGGGCGCGCCCGCAGGAAATATGCAGAAAACACAAGGAGGAAACCGCAATGAAGAAGCTGAATCTGATCCTTTCGCTGGTCGCCGCCGCCGTGGCGCTGGCCGCCGCCGTTACGCTGATCATCGCGTACAGAGACCGGATCAAGGACTTCCTGGATAAGCTTATGGAGAAGGCCAAGTCCAAGGCGGAGTCCATCACGGAGGAGCGGGAACCGGAGTACGCGGATTTCGCGGACATTGAGCTCTGAGGCAGATAACGCACAGATCCCGGAGGCAGATGCCTCCGGGATCTTTTCATGCAGGCGCCCGGCGAAACCCGCCGGGCGCCGCTTTCTTTCGTTTTGCCGTCGGTCTGCCTATGCCAGATCCATGTCGTATACGGCGCGGACGCCGCCGATGAATTTCGGACGGACCCGTGCGGCGGTGATGTGTGCCTCGCCGATCTGCCGGAGCGTCAGCTTGACGGGAACGGCCACCTGCTTCAGATGCATGCCGATCAGCGTGCCGCCGATGTCGAGACCGGCATCCGCGCGGATCGACTCCAGTGCCACGGGATCGGAAAAACCCGCGTAGGCAGCGGTGGCAAAGGAGCCGCCGGCTTTGGGCTGCGGAACGACGTTCACGATCTCTGCGCCGGGAACGGCCGCCCGCTCCACGATCAGGGCGCGGTTCAGATGCTCGCAGCACTGGGCCGCGAGGTAAATGCCCAGCGGAACCAGCACGCTCTGCAGCGCTTCGAACACGGTGCGGCCCGCCTCGGGGCTGGACTGGGTGCCCATCCGGAACCCGCCGATCTCGCTGGAGGAGCAGCCCACCACCAGGATCTGACCGGCGCGCAGGCCTGCTGCGGCGCACAGCTCCTCTGTGACGGCCCGGACCTGGGCCTGGATCTCTTCGTACATCTCTGCGATCTCCTTTCTGCAGGCCGGGCTCAATGCCCGCGCCCGTTTCCGGCCGCGTCCGCCGCGGTCAGCCGCGCGAGGGTCCGGTTCTGCTTCAGAATCACAACCAGGATCACGGCTGCGATCAGACCGAACGCCCCCTGGAACAGATTGCCCGGGACGCTGGCGGCTGCAGCAAGTCCCCTGCCGAGGATCAGGCACGAATACAGAAAATAGCCGGCGACCATCTCCGCCTCCGCCGCAAGACCGGAAATCGCCGCCGCAGCCGCGGCGTGAAGATGCGCCCGGGTCATGCCCCGGGAAAGCAGCGCGGCGGTCAGCGCCATGAGGCCCTTGATCACGAACGTGCCCGGCACGTAGTGCGGATACGAGGAGAGCAGGTCCGCCAGCGCGGAGCCGATCCCCGCGGCCAGCGCGCCGTAGAGCGGGCCCAGCAGCCAGGCCGCCAGCAGGACGAGGCAGTCGCCCAGATTGACGTACCCGTTCGTGGGAGAGGGAACGCGGACCACCATGGTGGCCGCGCAGGTCAGCGCGGCGAACATGGCGGCAAGGACGAGCTTTTTGATATGTTGATTGGTCATGGAAATCACCTGCTTTGGAGAGGCGTTGACTTTTTTCAGATTGTGTGTTTCATTATACGTAAAACTGGCTCTATCAAAATAACCATTTCAGATTTTATTTATAAGACCAGATTGGAGGAGACGGGCATGCGCACCTATACGTTTGCGGATCGGGACGGTCTGCCCATGTACGAATATCTGTACCGCTGCATCCGGCGGGACATCCTGTCCGGGGAGCTGGCGGCCGGGGAAAAGCTGCCCTCCAAGCGCGCGCTGGCGCAGCATCTGCGGGTCAGCGTCATCACGGTGGAGAACGCCTACGCCCAGCTCATTGCAGAGGGGTATGTGTATACCCGTGAGAAGCGGGGGTACTATGTGGCGGAGGTGGAGGTCGGCGGGACGGTTCCCGCGCCCCGGACCGACGCGCCGGAGACCGACGTGAAAACGGCCTGGTTCGCGGATTTCCGGACGAACCGGACACCGCCGGAGCGGTTCCCGTTTTCCGTATGGGCAAGGCTCATGCGGCAGGTGCTGACGGAGCGGGACCCCGAGCTGCTGCTGCCCATGCCGGCTGAGGGCGCGCTGCCGCTGCGGCAGGCCATTGCGGAGTATCTGCGCCAATTCCGGGGCATGGCCGTGTCCCCGGACTGCATCGTCGTGGGCGCGGGGACGGAGTATTTGTACAACCTGATCGTACAGCTGCTGGGGCGGGACAAGCGGTACGCGGTGGAGGACCCGGGATACGGCGCGATCGCGCGGGTGTACGCTGCCTGCGGCGCGCCCTGCGTGCCGGTGGCGCTGGACGGCGCCGGACTGTCCGTGACGGAGCTGCGGGCGAGCGGGGCGGACGTTGTGCACATCTCGCCCGGTCACCATTTTCCGACCGGGATCGTGACGCCCGTCGTGCGGCGGCAGGAGCTGCTTGCCTGGGCGGCCGAGCAGCCGGGGCGGTACGTCATCGAGGACGACTATGACAGCGAGTTCCGCTTCTCCGGCCGGCCGATCCCGGCCATGCAGAGCATCGACACGGCCGGGCGCGTGCTCTATATGAACACGTTTTCCAAGAGCCTTGCCCCGTCCGTGCGGATCAGCTACATGGTCTTGCCGCCGCAGCTGCTGGCGCGGTTCCGGGAGCGGCTGGGGTTTTACGCCTGTACCGTGCCGAGCTTTGAGCAGTACACACTGGCAAAGTTTATCGCGGGGGGCTATTTCGAGCAGCATCTGGCCCGGATGAAAAAATACTGCCGCCAGCAGCGGGACGCCGTGATCGAGGCGATCCGGGAGAGCGCGCTGGGCGGGATCGCGCGGGTGCGCGAGGCGGACGCCGGGCTGCACTTCATTCTGGAGGTGGACACGCCGTACACGGACGCGGAGCTGGTGCAGCGCGCGGCGGACCGGGGGATCCGGGTCTCCTGCCTGTCCGAATACATGCACACGCCGGGCGCCGCGGCCGGACATCAGCTGGTGATCAACTATTCCGGCGCGGATCCGGCCCGCCTGCAGGAGGCGGCGGACCGGCTGGCGGCCGCGCTGCGGCCGGAGCCGACTGGTCAAAATGGATAAATCCCGCGGGGCGATTCCGAATGCGGTTCGTGATTTGGCAGAAAGTCGGGGAATCGCGGAAAAAAACTTGCAATCAGCGTGAAATAGGTTTAATTTGTTAGATAAGCAACAGACTGTATACCCTTGGAAAAGGAGGACCCGGAATGGAGATTGCGGAGATTTTCGGCGCCAATGTGTTCAATACGTCCGTGATGCGGGAACGGCTGCCGGCGGCGGCGTATGCCGAGCTGCGCCGCGCCGCCGAGAACGGCGGGCATATCTCTATGGAGACGGCGAATACCGTGGCGGAGGCCATGAAGGAATGGGCCGTCGAGCACGGCGCCACGCACTATACGCACTGGTTCCAGCCGCTGACCGGCACGACGGCGGAGAAGCATGACGCGTTCGTCACCGCACCCGTAGAGGGGCGGACGCTGCCGCGCCTGTCCGGCAGACAGCTCATCATGAGCGAGCCGGACGCGTCCTCGTTCCCGTCCGGCGGGCTGCGGGCCACGCACTATGCCCGGGGCTATACCGCCTGGGACTGCACATCCCCCGCGTTTCTGAAGGAGGGCTCCACGGGGCCGGTGCTCTGCATCCCGTCCCTGTTCATCTCCTATACCGGGGAGGCGCTGGACCAGAAGACCCCGCTGCTGCGGTCCATGGAGGCGCTGAATACCCAGGCGCTTCGGATCGTGCGCCTGTTCGGCGATACGACGGCCGAGCGGGTCACCCCCATGGTGGGGGCGGAGCAGGAGTACTTTCTGGTGGACCGCGACAAGTATCTGCTGCGCCGCGACCTCATCTACACCGGGCGTACGCTGTTCGGCGCGCCGGCGCCCAAGGGGCAGGAGCTGGAGGATCAGTATTTCGGCGTGATCCGGGAACGGATCGGCGCGTTTATGAAGGACCTGAACACCGAGCTGTGGAAGCTCGGGATCCCGGCCGTGACGCAGCACAATGAGGTGGCGCCCGCGCAGCATGAGCTCGCGCCCATCTACGCCGCGGTGAACGTCGCCGTCGACCACAACCAGCTGGCCATGGAGACCATGAAGCGCGTGGCGAACAACCACAACATGGTCTGCCTGCTGCATGAGAAGCCCTACACCGGCGTCAACGGCTCCGGCAAGCACAACAACTGGTCCATCGGCACCGACACGGGGGTCAACCTGCTGGATCCCGGCGCGACGCCCAATGCGAATCTGCAGTTCCTGCTGGTTCTGGCCTGCATTCTGAAGGCTGTGGACGTCCATGCCGATCTGCTGCGGCAGTCCGCCGCCAACGTGGGCAACGACCACCGGCTGGGCGCGGACGAGGCGCCGCCGGCCATCATCTCTGTCTTCCTGGGCAGTCAGCTGGAGGACGTGGTCAACCAGATCGTGGAGTTCGGGACCGCGGCCACCTGCCTGTACGGCGGGACGCTGGAGACCGGCCTGTCCACGCTGCCCGTTCTGGACAAGGACGCCACGGACCGCAACCGGACCAGCCCATTTGCCTTTACCGGAAACAAATTCGAGTTCCGCATGGTGGGCTCCTCGGATTCCATCGCCAGCGCCAACACCACGCTGAACGCCATCGTGGCGGAGGCGTTCTGCGAGGCGGCGGACGTGCTGGAGAAGTCCGCGCAGTTTGAAGAGGACTGCAAGAGTCTGATCGCGGCCTATCTCAAGTCGCACCAGCGGGTCATCTTCAACGGCAACGGCTATTCCGCCGAATGGGTGGCGGAGGCCGGACGGCGCGGCCTGCCGAACCTCGCATCCATGGTCGCCACGGTCCCGGCGCTGACCACCGACAAGGCGGTGGCGCTGTTTGAGCGGTTCGGCATCTTCACCCGCGCGGAGCTGGAGTCCCGCGCCGAGGTGATGTACGAGACGTACGCAAAGGTCATCAACATCGAGGCCCAGACCATGCTGCACATGGCGGGCAAGCACTATATCCCGACGGTCATCAACTATACGACGGAGCTCGCCAGCTCGATCTGCACCGTCTCCGACGCCTGCCCCGAGGCGGACGTGTCCGCCCAGCGGGAGCTTCTGCTCCGCTGCAGCGCGCTGCTGCGGGCGGCCAAGGACGCGGAGACGGCACTTGCGGCCGCGCTGAACGAGGTGAACGCCATGGAGTCCGTCGGCGAGATGGCAAACGCCTTTCACGACCGGGTGGTCCCGGCCATGGCGGCGCTGCGCGCGCCGGTCGACGCGCTGGAGCTGATCGTGGACAAGGATCTCTGGCCGGTGCCGACCTACGGCGATCTGATGTTTGAGGTCTGAGTCCGGAAAATAAAAAACGGCGCACCGTCTTTCGGCGGCGCGCCGTTTTGCTGTGCAGAATTCCGCGTAAAGCGTGCAAGAGGGCCGCGGGTTACCGCGGCCCTCTTGCGATAGGATAGAAGAAAAAGAAACTATGAAAACAAGTGCTTGCCTGAATCCGGCCGATTCAGGAGAGTACGGTTTTCCGGATTTAGCCGAGCCACTCGGTCAGGGCGTTCTGGTAAATCGCAACCCAGTCGTTGATCTGCGCGGACTGCAGCTTGCCCATGAACTCCTGATACATGGAATCGGTGTACAGACCGCCGGTGATCTGCTTCATGTACTCCTGCACAACGGCGGTGATGCCGGCCATCATCGTCTGGTAGTCGCCGGTGTCGACCGTGAAGCCGATGTAGTTGGACTTCAGAGCATTCTGGAAGTTCTCCAGCGCGCCCACGCGGAAGTCACTGCCCAGCGGGGTCCAGGGGTATACCAGGAACTGGTTGCCCAGCGTGAAGTCCATGGCATGGTAGCCGCAGGTGGAGGAATCGGTGCCCTCGGGATAGTAGCCGACGCCGTCCTTCAGCAGGTAGGTCTCGCCCTCCACACCGTAGATGTAGCAGTTCATCAGATCCTTGTTCGTGTAGAGCAGGTTGATGAACTTCATGGCCGCCTCGGGCTCCTCAGAAGTGGCGGGGATGAAGATGCCGAACTTCTGGCCCTGCGTGGTGGACAGATAGCTGTCCTTCAGCTTGAGGCAGAACATCTCCGCGCCGATCTGCTGGGTCTTGTTGACCTCGATGCCGTACTCGGACTGGGTCAGATAGGAGGCAAATACGTTCTGGCCGATCAGGGACTCGGAACCGTCGGTGTTGTACGCGGTGTCCGGCCACACATAGCCCTTGCCGTACCAGTCGGCGATCATCTTGCACTGGTCCACGAAAGCCTGCTGATCCTGCAGCAGACCGACGTTGCCCTGCTGATCGGAGAAGATGACGTACAGGGAGTCGCCCAGAATGTCGTAGGTCGTGATGTCGTCAAACGTCTTGCCGCCGAAGATGGCGCCCGGGTCCGCAATCAGACCGTAAACGTTGGAGCTGCCGAACGGATACGCGGTGTTGTCGGAATCCTTGATCGCCTGCATGATGGCTTCATAATCGGCCCAGCTCTTCATGTTCTCCGCCTGCTCCATCAGGCCGTAGGGCTCCAGGGCGTCCTTACGGATGGCGAGGTACATGCTGGAGTTCAGAATACGGTAGGTGGGCAGACCGTAGACCTTGCCGCCGATCGTGGTCATCTTCAGGAGCTCTTCTCCGAACAGCGCCTTCACGTCCTTGCCGTAGGTATCCAGCAGGTCGGTGATGTCTTTCAGCACGCCGTTCGTGTAGTAGGTCAGGAAGGAGCCCGCAATACCGGGTAAGTAGGTGGCGATGTCAAAGGGCTCCTGGTTCGTCACAGCCAGGTTCACCTGGGTGGCAAAGTCCGCGGAAGCGATCCAGTTCATATTGACATGGACGCCGATCTCTTTCTCGGTGATCTTGTTGATGGCTTCCTCCACCAGCTTGACCTTGGAGCCGCCGCCGGTGTTGCCGTTGTCGGTCCACCAGAAGCTGATGTTGGTGATCTCGCCGTCGCTGCCGCCGGAATTGCCGCCGCCGTTGCCGCCGGAATTGCCACCGCCGTTGCCGCCGGAATTGCCACCATTCCCGCCGCTGCCGGAATTGCTCTCCGAAGCGGAGCAGGCGGCAAACAGCGATACGGCCAGGACGATTGCCAGGAGCAGGGCCAGGAGCTTTTTCATTTTCATTTTCAGGTCCCCCCATTGAATAAAGAGTACGCGAAACGCGATATGATAAAGAACGTTTCACGTCAAATGCAAAGGTATCACAGAAAAGGCGATTTGTCAATTGAAAATACAAAAAACAGAAGAAAAAACTACATTATATACAAAAACAGAGGCGGAAATTTGGTAAAAGTGGCTGAGCGGAAGAGGTGCGTTTTTTGCTGTTTTCACCCGTATGCATAAAAACGTTTTATCTTTCAGGCAAAAGAATCTGCGTGGGTTCTGTGACGCGTTGTGCGGCACAGACGGCGCATCGGTTGACATCTCGGTATAAATTGATATAATTGAAAAGCTTCGTCGTCCGATCGGCGCAGCGTGCATCATGAAGTTTGAGAGGAGTGGTCCGAGATGAAGATCTGTCCCGTCTGCGGGAAAGCCAACGAGGACGGCTTCAAATTTTGCGTAGGCTGCGGAACCCCGCTCGGCGCGGACCCGGCGCCGGAGGAGACGGACGCCGTCCCCGCTGCCGCGGAGCCGGAAACGGAGACGCCGGCGGCGGAAGCCATTAAAGCGCCGCCCGCGGAAACCGCCGCGGATGCCTCTGCGGAAACGGAACCCGAGCCGGAGGCCCCGGCCGAGCCGGAAGCGGTGCTGGTGGAGGTGCCTTTGATGCCGGACGCCGATCTGTTTGCCGGACAGCTTTCGGATGCGGAGAGCGGGGAGCCGGCGGCGCCCGTCTTTGACGCCGAGGTGCCGGTGTCTGCCGAAGACGCCGCGCCGGAGGAGACGGATCCGTTTCCCCTACCGCCCCCGGTGGCGCAGGAGACGCCTCCGAAACGCAAGCGCGTTTCAAGGGCCCGCATTCTGATCCCGATCCTGGCCGGCGCGGTCGTGCTGGTCGGCGCGGTGGTGTTTCTTTCGATTCTGTTTTCTCCGGTGAGCCGGGTGTCCCGGGCGCTGGACAGCGGCGACTATGCCGCCGCGGGGGAGACCTTCCGCAAATCCGTCAGCGGCAATGAAAAGGGCGAGGCCTCCGTGGCTGAGAAGGTGGATCTGATCGTCGCCGACCTCGTGGAGGGCTTTGACGACGGCACAATGGAATACAGCGAGGTCTGGCAGACGCTGGAGGCGCTGCGGATGCACGGTCTCCCGTCGGATACGCTGGACGGCGCGCGCGTACATGTGTCGGCGCTGCACGCCTCCCGGGAGAGCTGGATCGCGGCGCAGAAGGCCTTCGGCGCGCGGGACTACGAGGCGACGGTGGCCGCCTGCGACGGCGTGATCCGGGAGGACGAGGACTATGCAGAGGCCCAGGAGACGAAGCAGAAGGCGCTGGAGCTCTGGATGGAGAGCATCCTGAACGAGGCGTCGGCCCGCATGGAGGAGAACGACTATGAGGCGGCCCGCGCGGTGCTGGCGCAGCATGAGGACCGGTTCGGCGCCGAAGCCGAATACCGGGCGGCCATAGAGACCTGCGAGGCGGACGCGCTTGCCTACGCGATCTCGCAGGAGATCGCCTCCGCCAGGGGGATCCTCTACGGCGGGGAGTTTGAGACCGCTTTCGCCTATTTGGACCAGGTGGTCGAGACCTACGGCGAGACGGACGCGCTGCGCGAGGCCCGGGCGGAGATGGAGGCCGACCTCAGCAAGATCGTACGCGAGATGGCGGAGGGCTACTACAACGTGGACAGCGTCGACCGGGCCATGGCCGTGCTGGAGCGCGGCCTTGCGCTGGTGCCGGAGGACGAGGAGATGGCCGGACTGCTGGCGCAGTACCGGGCTTCGATCCCTGTGATCCTGGCCGAGACGGAGCCGGAGAGCTTCACCGGCGCGACGGAGGGTTCTGCGCTGCATACGAGCCAGTATCTGACCGACAATACAGGCAATACTTACACCACCAGCGTCTACGCGAACAACGGCGAGGCGGTGTACGCGCTGGGCGGGCAGTATGCCAGCTTTACGGGGACCGTGGCGTTCCCGGCGGGCGTCTCGACCGGCGAGGAGCGGGCTTCCGCCCGGCTGGACATTTACGGCGACGGCGACCTGCTCTTCACCTCGGAGGAGATGGACGAGACCGCCCTGCCGGTGTTCTTTGAACTGAACGTCAGCGGATATGAAAAGCTGACGCTGGTCTGGACCTGCACCGGTACGGACGAGGGGCTCGACTGGGGCGGCTTTGCGACGCTGTTCGACGGCGCGCTGCGCCTTGCCTATGAGGAATAACCGAAAAGAAAGAAGAAAGAGGCGGGAAAACGCGTTTTCCTGCCTCTTTCTTTATGCAAAAACCTATTTGAAGTCCGAACGAAGAAGATCCAAAAGCCGGACGAAGCGAATGTTGCGCCGTTCCCCGTCCGCAGTCCCGGCGGGGGTGACCAGCTGGCCGCGCGCATCGAAATGCACCAACGCGCCGCCGCCGGACACGGCCCTGTCGATGGTGACGAGATCGCCGCAGACGTCCAGCAGCACGTGCGGATACACCTGCCGGTTCCGGGCGTCCCGCAGGAACGCCAGCACGGCGCGGGTCGAGGCCCGGTCCGGGATGCAGACCGGCTGAAAGAAGACAAAAGGCGGCCGCTGCGGCGCGAGCGTCCGCAGAAAGGTCCCATCGGCGATGGCCGGCACGTTTGCCGCCGTATACGGCAGATGCACGCCGTACAGGCGCTTTGCCCGGGCGAGCCGGTCCGCGCCCTCCCGCCAGTCGGGGGCCGCGGCGCTCAGCGAGCAGAGCAGATTTTCCGGCGCGGCGCCGTCCTGCAGCCGGGCGGCATGCGTGAGCAGCACGAACGCGCAGTCCGGCGCGTCCCGGAACAGCCGGTCCAGCGCGGCGGGGTCGAAGTCCCCGTCGTCGCGGAGCAGGTACAGGTATATGCCCAGCTCCCGCCCCTCCTGCACGAGCGCGGAGAGCCGCGCGGGGTCGACACCGTCCGGCGCGCCGGAGAGGCTGACGGAGAGTGCGCAGGGGATGCGGCAGCCGTATTTTTCCGCCGCAGCCCGGAGCTGCTTTGCGCCGCGGTCCGCGGCGTTGTACAGGATGTTGAGGGAAAAGGTTTTCAGCGCGCCGTGATCGGTCCCGGCGGCGAGATCCCGCAGCAGGGCGAAGTACGCGCTGTCCGGCCGCGCCAGTATGGCCTCCGCCGTCTCGCAGAGCCGCGCCTGCACCGGGTTGTCGGCCGCGCCGCGCCGCAGGAGGTCCAGGTATTTGCGCAGGGCGGCCTCCGGGTCCCGCTCCAGGTCCCGCAGGGCCTTGCCGACGGCAAGCTCCAGCATCACGCGCTGCAGATCTGCCATAACGCATCCTCCTCGTCTGCTGAAAACTGTTTTTCATCGTATACGAAACCCGCGGCGGGGTCAAGGGAAAAAAGGCAAAGAAAACGGGCTCTTTCCGATGAAAGAGCCCGTTTGGATCGGATGCTCAGCCCTGGAACGGGACTACGTCCGCCACGGCGTCCTTCGGCAGGATGTGCGCGTCGCCGTTATCCACGTCGATGAGGATATACCGGTCGTTGCCCATGCCCAGCTCCTTCATATAGGTGAGCTGGCGCAGGCCATGCCGCGTGACCATGCGCTCCACCAGGTCCTTGTGCTGCTCCTCGGTCATGGCGAAGATCAGATCCACGCAGGCCTGGTCAATGGCCAGAATGTCGGTGGAGGCGAGGATGCCCACGTTGGGCGTCGTCACCGGTGCGGCCGCGACGCCCTCGCAGTCACAGGAGACCGACATGTTCCGCATGACGTTCACATACGTGATCTTCTTGCCGAAATGGTCCACCGTGGCCTTCGTGGATTCCGCGATGCGCTCCATCAGTTCCTCTTCCCGGATGGACCACATGTTGTCGGAGTCCACGGCGGTGTGGATCATCTTCTTGCCGATCCGGCCGTCGGCGCAGCCGATGCCGATGTTCTTGTTGGAGCCGCCGAAGCCGCCCTGGACGTGCCCCTTGAAATGGGTCAGCGTCACAAAGGACTCATAGTCCGGCAGCGTCTTGCCCACGGACATCTCCGTAAACCATTTGCCGCCCTCAACCGGCAGCATGACGGTGCCGTCCGCGTCCATGATGTCCACGGGGGCAAAGGTCCAGCCGTTGATCTTCAGCGTTTCCCGGTGCAGCGCGGTGGTGTACCGGTCGCCCTCGTAATAGGTGTTCGTCTCTACGATCGTCGCGTTGGGGATGTCCGTCTCCAGCAGAGACTTGACCCATTCCCGCGGGATGATGTTGGGGCCGTTCCGCTCGCCGGTGTGGAGCTTGACGGCGGTTTTCCCGGAGATCGTGCCCTTGACGCGGCGGTAGACTTTCCGCATGCCCTCGGCGGACAGGTCCCGGGTGAAATAGACGATGGATTCATTGCCGGTGCGTTCCTCCATGGGGATGTACTTGTCCCCGCCCGTGCCGGGCAGACAGATTTTCATGAGAAGCCCTCCTTTGCAGCTGTTTTCTCTGTCTTATTGTAACCGCTTTGCGCGCCGCTGTCAATGCGAGCGGGGTGGGGGGATTGTTGCATCTCTCCCTCAGTCAGCCCTTCGGGCTGCCAGCTCCCTCGTCAGAGGGAGCCTTTGGCGCAGCGCGAATCGCCGGGGGAGATAAAACAAGCTCGCTTTCGCTCGACAGCCCCCCTGCGGGCAGGGGGGCCGGGGAACCGCACAAAGCCAACGGAGATTCGAACTCCGGCGAAGCGGGCCTGCGGCCCGGCTTTGCAATGCTCCGCTTCGCTCAAAAAACGCTCCGCGTTTTGGTGTCCGGAGTTCGAATATGGCAAAAAACAAGAAACAGCAGCCGCCCCCGATGGGGACAAGCTGCTGTTTGGTGCTCCAGCGGAGATTCGAACTCCGGACGCGCCGGAGACGGCGCGTCGCCGCGCGGCGGGATATGTCCCCACTCGCTCGCCGCTGACGCGGCAACCGCTCGGGGATGACATGGGTGTCCGGAGTTCGAATACGGCAAAAAACAAGAAACAGCAGCCGCCCCCGATGGGGACAGCTGCTGTTTGGTGCTCCAGCGGAGATTCGAACTCCGGACACCCTGCTTAAAAGGCAGGTGCTCTGCCGACTGAGCTACTGGGGCATGGCAGGGATGGCGGGACTCGAACCCACGAATGACGGAGTCAAAGTCCGTTGCCTTACCACTTGGCTACATCCCTCTGCGAAAAAAGAAAGGCGTCTGCCGTTCCGCTCCGAACGGCAGACGGCCTTCTGGTGTGGGGTGGGTAAAGGGACTCGAACCCTCGACACCCGGAACCACAATCCGGTGCTCTAACCAACTGAGCTACACCCACCATATTCGGGAACGGCGTGCGCTCCCTGGCACGCCAAAAGGGATTCGAACCCCTGACCTACTGCTTAGAAGGCAGTTGCTCTATCCTGCTGAGCTATTGGCGCATGTTGTAACTGGAGCGGGTGATGGGAATCGAACCCACGCGACCAGCTTGGAAGGCTGGGGTTCTACCATTGAACTACACCCGCAAAAAGCCGGGCTGCGTGGTACAGCCAAGAAATAATAGCACACTGCCACGGCCGTTGTCAATCACTTTCCCGCAAAAACACAAATCTTTTGTCTGCTTTCCGGCGGATTCCGGCCCGGAAACCGCCGGATGACTGCGGTCACAGACCCAGATTCAGGCCTCCGGTGAGCCTGGACATCTTTTCGGCCATGGCGGTCTCCGCCTTGCGCAGCGCCTCGTTCACCGCCGCGACCACGAGATCGCAGAGCATCTCCACATCCTCGGGGTCCACCGCCTCCGGCTCGATCGCAAGAGAAACCAGCTCCCGCTTGCCGCTGACCGTGGCCGTGACCACGCCGCCGCCGGCCGCCGCGGAGAACTGCTCCTCTTCCACCTCTGCCTGCATCTTCAGCATGTCCTGCTGCATCTTCTGCGCCTGCCGGATCATGTTCATATTCATGCCGCCGCCCATCGGGCCGCCGCGAAATCCGCCTTTTGCCATGGCTTGCGCTCCTTTCCGAATCACTCAAATTTCACATTGCCGAACCGCGCCAGCGCATCCAGCTTATCCTCCGCCGTCACGGGCCGCCCGCGGTACTCCGCGAGCTTCACCGCCACCGGCGCGCCCAGCACGCGTTCCGCCTGGGCCTTGATGACGCTCTGCACGTCCGCCGGCTGCAGCAGAGACATGGCGATCACGTTCCGGGTCTGCAGCGTCAGCGTGCCGGGCTCGATTTTGGGGACCACATGGGTGGGGTCGCCCAGGAACGAGTATACGGGCATATCCACCTTGCCGCGAACCGCATCCAGAATCTGAAACCAGGCCGCGGTTTCGTCCGCCGCGGGTTTTTCCGCCGCGGGCGCAGGGACCGGTTCCGGCACGGGTTCCAACTCCGGTACAGTTTCCGGCTCCGGCACAGGGGCTGCCGCAGGCGCAGAGGGCGCTGCGGGCACGGGTACAGAGACCGCCGCGGGTTCGGAGACAGGGGCCGCCTGTACAGGCGCGGTGCGCTCCGGCTCCCGCCGTGCGGGGACTGCGCCGGTTTGCACTGTCTCCTCCAGCTGTGCCAGCCGGGAGCGGATGGCCGCGATGTCCGGCGACAGCGTCTCGTCGCAGAGCTGGATGAGACACAGCTCCGCGGTGATGCGCCGGTCGGCGGCCCGGCCCATATCGGCGGACGCCTCCTGGATCGTGCGGACGGCGGACAGAAGCCGCGGAGAGGACAGCGCCGCGTAGCGCGCCAGATCCTCCGGGCTGAAATTGCCGCTCAGCAGATTCGCGCAGCCCTCGGGCGCGATGCGGGTGAGCAGGACGTCCCGGCACAGGGCCGCGAGCTCCTCCAGCACGGCGCCGAGGTCCTTGCCGTTATAATAAAATGTATGCAGCGCCTCCAGCGCGTCGGCGGTGTTTCCGTCGGCGATGTCGTCCAGCAGGCGCATGGTTCCCGCCGCGCCGGCGAGGCCGACGGTGGCGAGGACGTGGTTTACGTCGATGGGGTCCCCGGCGGAGCACTGATCCAGCAGGGACAGCGCGTCCCGCATGGAGCCGTCGCCCAGCCGCGCCAGCAGCTGCGCGGCGTCGTCCGTAAGGGGCAGCCGCTCCTGCGCGGCGACGTAGGCAAGCCGCGCGGCGATGTCCGCGGGCGTGATCCGGCGAAAAGAGAACCGCTGGCACCGGGACAAGATGGTGGCGGGGACCTTGTGGACCTCGGTCGTCGCCAGGATGAAGATCAGGTGCTCGGGCGGCTCCTCCAGGATCTTCAGCAGCGCGTTGAACGCGGAGGCGGACAGCATGTGCACCTCGTCCACGATATACACGCGTTTGCGCACCGCGGCGGGGGAATACACCGCCTCGTCCCGCAGGGCGCGGACGTTGTCCACGCCGTTGTTGGAGGCCGCGTCCAGTTCCTCCACGTCGAGGATGGCGCCGCTGTCGATGCCCCGGCAGGACGCGCATGCGTTGCAGGGGTTCCCGTTCACGGGATGCTCGCAGTTCGCGGCCTTGGCGAGGATCTTTGCGCAGGTGGTTTTGCCGGTGCCCCGGGTGCCCACGAACAGGTAGGCGTGGGACAGACGATCGCCCATCAGCTGGCGCTTCAGCGTCTCGGTGATGTGCTGCTGGCCCACCACGTCGTCAAAGCTGCGGGGGCGCCATTTGCGGTATAGAGCCTGATACATGACGACGCCTCCTTTTTTGATCGTTCCGCCGAAAACGGTTCGGCGCGCGGCAAGACCGCACACCGGTCTTTGGCAGTTGCGATATGCCCGATTCCTGTACGGACCGGCTCAGAGCCGGCGCCCTTGCGGCACACGCGGGGTCCCGCTTAATGCTGCTCGGTTCCCCGCCTGACATGGTTCACAGGTCCGCGTTGCGCAAGACCGACCCCTCAACACCGTCCCGTACAGTCAGACGACACATCGCAAAACCGGGGACCGGGATTCATCCCTGCTGTAGCGGGTTGCAGGCTACAGGGCACCGCTAACTCCCCGACTAGTGCGGTCTTGCCGCGCGCCGGGCGCGGCAGAGTATGTATAGTATACTATACGGCGTTTGCAAAAGCAAGCGCGGCTTTGCGCGTCAGGCCGGTTCGCCGTCGTCCGCCTTTTTGCCCTCGGAGATGGCGTTCCGGGTCTTCCAGCGGCCGGAGAGGAAGTAGATCAGGCCGATGGGGAAGGGGGTGAAGCTCGCGACGGCGTCCCCCAGCCAGAAGCCGAAATACTCCATGCGCAGGACCAGACCGAACAGCAGAGACAGACCGATCCGCAGGAGCAGTCCGTCCAGAATGGCGGTGAGGAAGTTGATATGGGAGCTGCCGGTGCCGTGGATGAACGAGTTGGCGCCGGAGCGGAGCGCGCTGGAGCACAGGTTCAGCACGCCGATGGGCAGGAACGTCATGGCGACGGCCAGCATGGCGTCGGTACTGCCGAAGATCCCGAAGATCTGCGCGGGGAACAGGAGCAGCGCGGCGATCATGACGAGCGCCAGCGACGAGTTGATGGCCAGTACGGTGAGGACGATCCGGGTGACGCGGTCGTATTTCTTCGCACCGACGTTCTGTCCGATCATGGAGGCCCCGGCGGTGTTCATGGCGTTGGAGATCTGGTTGCCGATCAGATTCAGCTTGTTGCCCACGCCGGAGACGGCGGATACGATGACGCCGTAGGAGTTGATCCACGAGTTGACGAACAGCTTGGAGAACTGCACGGACGCGGACAGGATCGCCATAGGCACGCCCAGCCGCAGGAGGCCGGACAGCATATCCCCGTGGATGCGGAAGTCCGCACGGGAAATCTCAAACCCGAACTGCGCCCGGCGCCGCACCAGAAAGACGGCGGCGGAGATGAAGCTGACCGCCTGGCCGATGACGGTGGCGAGGGCCGCGCCGAACGGGCCCCAGCGGAAGACCATGACGAACAGCACGTCCAGAATGATGTTCAGAACGGCGGCGATGCTGATGAACAGGAACGGGTGCCGGGAATCGCCCATGCCCCGGAGCACGGCGGACACCATGTTGTAGCCGTAGGTGAACGCAAGGCCGACCATGCAGGTGCAGGAGTAGACCATCGCGCCGTCCCACGCGGCGGCGGGCGTGCTCATGATCTGCAGGATCTGGTTGCGCAGCAGGAGGCACGCGGCGGACAGCACGATCGCGCATGTGAACAGGAACATGAACATGGTCCCGATGAACCGGCCCAGCTTGTTCCGCTGTCCGGCGCCTATGTACTGCGCGATGATGACCTGTCCGGCGTTGGAAAAGCCCATTGCCAGAAATACGAGGAAGTGCGCGATGTCGCCGCCCACGGAGACGGCGGAGATGCCCACATCGCCGGTGACCTGGCCGACGATGACCATGTCCACCATGTTGTAGACCACCTGCAGCATGTTGGACAGAAAGAGCGGCGCCGCGAAGACGATGAGCTTTTTCGCCACGCTGCCGGAGGTGAAATCCCGAATCAGAGTTTTGCTGTTTGCCATAAAGGAACCTTCTTCCCGCGCGGCTCCGGCCGCGCGTATACCGAGAATGATTATACATATAAATATATAGCACATTTCGCCGGAGATTTCAAAAGATTTTGAAGAGGGGGACAGGAGGCACGGATTCCCGCGCCGCGCCCCGGCGTCCCTCAAGAGGGGCGCCGAGGGGGCGCAGCGCAAATCCCCCCTCCGGGGAGGGGGGATATACATTTATAATATATGATATACGCCGGTCACTTTCGCGGCAGATATTCGGCCGGGTCCACGGGCTCGTCGTGCAGCGTCATGGCAAAGTGCAGATGCGTCACCTCGTCGATTTCGGCAAGCGCCGTATCGCTGACAGAGCCGATCACCGCGCCCATGGCGATGGCGTCGCCCTCTTTTACGGTGGGCATCCCGGCAAGGTTTGCGTAGATGCTGCGCACGCCGTCGGCGTGGTAGATTACCACGGTCGTTCCGTACAGGTCGTCGTCATAGACCTTCTCCACAGTCCCGTCCGCCACGGCCATGACGCGGGCGCCCATCGAGGCGGAGATGTCCACGCCGTCATGGGTGCGCCAGTCGCCCATGGTCTTGCTGAACACCGGCATGTCCGGGGAGTATTCCTTGATGATCGGACCGGCCACGGGCCAGATGAATTTCAGGTCCCGTACGGTCACGGTTTCCGGTTCCTGCGCAGGCGCGGGCGTGGGAGAGGGGGAAGCCTCGGGCGTCGGCGTTGCGGACGGCGCGGGCCGGTCGACGACCGGCGGCGCCGCTTCGACCGGCGCAGGGGCGACCGGCGCGGGGGTGGCGGGAATGCTCATGACCGGCAGACCGGCGTCCGGCTCCGGAGACGGAACACCGCTCCATACGCCCGCGGGGACGCTGCCGGTCTGTTCGCCCGCTTTTACAAGCCCGCTCCCGTCGTCGTCAGCCAGCAGGATCCAGGCGGAAATGCCGGTGACCACCACGCACAGGGAGAGGACTATGTAAAAGCCCCGCCCATTGAAAAAGGAAACCACTCGTTTTCGCAATCGTGATCTGTTGTCCATTGCACGCTCCGATCCGCCGCGGCAGCGCGGCGCTTTTTTGTGTTGCACCGGTATCTTGTCCGGCGGCGCGGAAGATTATACCTGCTCCGGCGGTTTTTTTGCGGGAGGGGGGCGACCCCAAAAAGGCCCCCTTTTCAAAAGGGAGGCTTTTAACGCCGCGCCCCTGCCCCCTCTGACGAGGGGGGTGTCACGGCAACGCTGTGACGGGGGGGAGAGAGATACGCCGCACTTCCGGGCCGACTGCAAACCTTTCTCTCCCTCAGTCTCGCTCCGCTCAACAGCTCCCTCATCAGAGGGAGCCAAAGAGGCGCGCCCCAAAAAGCTCTCTCTGACGAGAAGGGGGCGACCTGCTGCAGCCGGAACCCGCCAAATCCCACAAAAAATTTTGAAAAATTTGAAGAATTATGTTGACCTGTGCGATTTTGAGTTATATAATAACAAGGTAAATTCCCGATTCTGGGCCTATGGCCCGGGGCATGCCCGGCGAAAAAGGGCAAAAAGTGCCTCAGGTCCTGTAAAAACAATTACAAAGCGAAATTTTTCTAAAATCGGAAAAATGCGGAATTTGCAATTTTTTGGCCCGGAAAATGAGAGGTTTTTGCTAAAATCGAGTTCTTTCGCGCAAAAATAGCCCTGTAACCATTTTGTAAACAGTGTAACATTACCTGTTGACATCGGTTTTTCTTTGTGCTAAACTGCGACCATAGAGCTTGACAGGTGGTATTTTGCCCTCTTTCGGCTCGCATTTTTGCCGGCAGACGCTGCCGGACCCATCCGCCAATGCAGGTTCTAACCGTTAACTATCTGTCCGCCGCGACCCGGCGGCGGAGCGGTGTGAGTCTTCATTATGTAAGTGTACGGCGGAGCGGTTGCCGTAAGGCAAGCCGCACCGCTCCGCCGTACTCCTCCTTTTCGGAGGACGCGGCGGAAAAGCAGTAAGGTCCTCGGCAAAACCAAACAAAAGCCCAGCGAAGCGGGTTTTGTTTGGAAGAGGAGATGTGACGGTCCTCAAACCAAATTGAGGCCCAGCGCAGCGGGCTCAATTTGGAAGAGGAGGCGCGGCCCGGCGCACGAGCGCTGCCGCTGGCGGCGGCGCGAGACAAGCGCGGCCTGCGCCGACGAAGGTGAAACTGCCCGAAAATCGGGCGTTCACATATCAGTACGCCTGGTTTCATGTACGGGCAACTATATCTTATAAGGAGGAAACACTACATGAAGACTCTGAAGAGAACCCTTTGCCTCGTGCTGGTTCTTGTCATGGTCGCGGGTCTGGTAGCTGTCAATGCTGCTGCTGCCTTCCCGGATGCTGATGAGATCGAGTACACCGAGGCGGCCGGTGTCATGAACGGATTGAAAATTATCCAGGGCAGAGACACCGGTGACTTCGACCCGAAGGGTGATGTAACCCGTGCGGAAATCTCTGTCATGGTTTACAAAGCCATTACGGGCGACACGGACGCGAAGCTGGTTGGACAGTACGCCGTGAATTCCTTTGATGATGTTGCTGCTTCTGCCTGGTATGCCGGTTATGTCGGCTATGCCGCTCAGAAGAACATTGTCAAGGGCTACGGTGACGGCAACTTCGGTCCGAACGACAACGTGACCGGTTATCAGGCTCTGGTCATGGTCCTGCGTGCGCTGGGCTATGATGCTGCGAAGGCCGGCAACGAGATCACCACGGCTCCCAACTGGAAGACCGCTGCGATGGAGCGCGCGCAGTCCCTGGGCATCACCGCGAACCTGGCCGGTGTTGATTTCAACGCCAACGCCACGCGTGAGGTTGCTGCCGAGATCATCTACCGTGCATTCCAGCTGAACCCGCAGGCGTGGAGCACGCTGCTTGACGCCTATAACAACAGCGGTGTTCCCTACATCACTGCTCCCACCAAATTCGCCGGCCAGGCTGTCACGGCAGTTGGCAAGAACGCGAAGGACGAGCTTGAGGCCACTACAGCTGCTCCCGTGCACACCTTTGTTGTAGAGTCTTACGATGCGCTGGGCCGCTTCTATGACGTGTACGCCAAGGCGGACGGCACCGTCCTCTATGCTGAGGATGTGACGGTCGAAGTTGCGATCACCGCTTCGATGACCGCGAAGCAGGTACAGGATGCGTTCAAGGCTGCTTCTGTCACTACCAATAAGGTTGCTGGTTACACCAGCGTGCAGAACGGCGCGATCGGCGCTGCCGGCGCTGCGATCACCCTGGGAACCACCAAGGGCTCTGACGCGGGCGTTGCGGGTACCTACTATGTGTACAACAAGGCCATCCAGGCTGTGAAGCTGGCGGATACTGTCATTGCTTCCAAGGTCACTGCGATCGACACCACTGCCGGTGCCGAGACCATCACCCTGGCAGGTGTGGGCGCTGTCCAGAACAATGCCACCACCGACAACATCCTTGAGTACAGCGGCATTGCGAAGAACGATATCGTTTACTACGTGCTCATCGCCGGTACCTATGAAGTGACCAAGGCTGAGACCGTTGACGGTAAGATCACGAAGGTTGACGGCACCAAGCTGACCGTCGGCGGCAAGGTCTACAACGCTTCCGCGATCACCGACAACTCCGGTCTTGCGGACGATGCGACCGACTTCACGAATGAGTTCCGTCTCTACCTCGACAAGAACGGCGACTACTTTGCTGTGACCTACAAGCCGGGCGAGGCTCCTGAAGTTGAGACCACGCTGGTTTACGCCGTGAGCGCTTACAACATTGCCGGCGCGAACGACGAGTACGGCAATCCCACCGGTACCAAGTACTATATCCAGGCTGTCGATATGACCGGCGCCGAGGTTAAGTACCAGGTCCTGAAGGCTACGCATGATGCGTTTGCGGCTGGCCTGTATGATGTCACTGTCGCTGAGGGCACCGATACCGGCAACGGCAACATGAAGGCTGACTACGCCACCTTCACGGCTGCTCCGGTTGCGGCTGCTGCGACCGACAAGACCAGCGCGGACACCCAGGCTGTTGCGATCGCGAAGAACGACACCAAGACGACCATCGCCGGCAACAACTACTACTTCGATGACAGCCAGGTCATCCTCTATGTGACCGGCACCGGCACCGGCCTCAAGGTTGAGACCGCGACCGGCAAGAACGCCATCGCTGCCGTTACCTACTACCTCTACGGTGAGAAGACCGACACGACTTCCCGGAACTACACCGTGAAGTACATCGTTGTCGAGGCCGCGAAGCCCGCTCCCGAGACTGCGCAGACTGGCAAGGGCCTGATCTTCGCTGACGAGGCTGCTGCTTCCACCACCACCGTTCCGTACACCAAGGCTGACGGTTCCGTTGGTACCGCTTATGTCCACGTCGTGTACATCGACGGTGTGAAGACCGAGATCAACATGGCTACCAACACTGCTGTCAACGGTATCTACAACTACACGACTGACAGCGTGACCGGTCTGTACACCATGGGCGCTGCGTATGACGCTGCGAACATCAAGGCTGGTGCGATCACCAACAACTACAACGGCAAGATCACCAACGGCGCTGCGACGGATCTGGATGTCAACGCCGCGACGATCGTGAACGTCTCCGGCAATGCCAAGGCTGACGGCCTGACCGCTGCTGACCTGGCTGCTACCGAGACCGTGACCGTGATCCTGGATGCGAAGGGTGTTGCTACATTCGTGTACATCACCGGTTCCACCAGAGCGTAACGCTTCAGCGAGTACGCGAGCAAATCCCTGAACAAAACAGGCCCGGGGTTTTTCCCCGGGCCTGTTTTTGTCTTTTTAGCGTGGAGCCCGACCGGCCGCCGCGTTGCAAATCGGCTGACGGTCTGCTATACTGGCTGCAGAAAACCAGAGGGGGATGGAGAGAACCATGCAGAAGCATCTGCACACCTATCCGGTGATGGAGGCAGTCAAGAAGGACGACGAGTGCCCGTTCTGCAGTCTGGAACGGGACGTGTTCCGGCACACGATGGACTTCGTGCTGGGCAGCGCGGAGGGTTCGTACATGCAGCGGGCCGTGCGGAATGAGACGGACCGCCTGGGGTTCTGCGCCGAACACATGAAGGCCATGTACCAGTACGGCAACATGCTGGGCAACGCGCTGATGATGCAGACGTATACGGAAAAGCTCATGGACGAATTCCGGAGGGAGGCCGCCGCGTTCACGCCGAAAAAGCGCGGACTGTTTACAAAGGGCGGGGACGGCCCGTCCCCGGTGCGCTGGCTGCGCAAGCGGCAGGAGACCTGCTATATCTGCGAGCAGGTGCGTACCAACATGGAGCGGTATCTCGCCACGTTCTGCGTGCTGACGAAGGACGCGGCGTTCCGCGCCGACGTGGAGAAGAGCAAGGGGTTCTGCATGCCGCACTACGCCGCGCTGATGGAGACCGCCGAGACGGAGCTCCCCGGCGGCCAGACGGAGTGGTTCTATTTCACGGTGAACCGGCTGATGGAGGAGAATATGGCCCGCGTGGCCGGAGATCTGGACTGGTTCGTCCAGAAATTTGATTACCGCAATCAGGACGCGGACTGGAAGAACTCCCGCGACGCCGTCTCCCGCATGATGCAGAAGCTCGCCGGGATCTACCCCGCCGACCCGGTGTACAAGGCGAAATAGGAGGCGGGACACCTCCTCATTCTCGCACACGCTCGACAGCTCCCCCTCAAGGGGGAGCCATGGATGCGCGCAGGCCGAAGCCTTCCCCTTGAGGGGAAGGGGGACCGCGAAGCGGTGGATGAGGTGTCACAAAGCAGGGAGGCAGTTCATGAATCGTTTTTCCAACCCAAAGCTGACGCCCAACGCCCGCGCGCTTCGAAAGAACATGACCCGGGAGGAACAGCGGCTCTGGTATGATTTTCTGCGGGATCTCCCGGTGCCGGTCAACCGGCAGAAAGTGATCGGACAATTCATTGTCGATTTCTATATTCCGTCTGCCGGATTGGTGATTGAACTGGACGGTGGGCAGCATTATGAAGAACAGGGAAAAGCGGCAGATGCGGACAGAGACGCCTTTCTCCGAAAAATGGGTCTCGCCGTTCGGCGGTATTCCAACCTGGATGTACAGCAAAACTTCCCCGGCGTCTGCGAGGACATTCTCAAGGCAATAGAAATCATTCAAAGAGCAGAAAAATAACCCGACCCTGTGCAGGGCCGGGTTATTCTAATAAAAATGATCCTCCATCCTTACTCCACTTTGATGGTGTCCGCCCAGGCGGAGAAGCTGTCCAGCAGGTCCGGGGCGTCCACGGCCAGGCAGGCGAACTGGCAGAGCCAAAATGCGTCCTCGCCCTGCCGGACCGTCGCGTAATAGAAGAAGTCCTCCGCGTCCACCGTATTCTCGTACACGAAATAGACATGCCCGGACGCGCTCTGCTCCAGGACGACGTCCAGCCCGTTCGCGCGGGTCACGATCTCCGCGTATTCCTGCTCGCCGGTCGGCGAATAGCCTGCCGCCTCAAGCTCGTCCAGCGTCTCGCGGATGGCCCACATCACAGCGTCGTCCCGAAGATAATAGGCGGCCAGGCTCTCGTCCTCCTGCCGTTCAAAATCCTCAGGCAGCGCAATGGAAAAGCCGGTCGTCACGGTCGGGGCTGCGGCAGACGACGGCGTTGGCGAGGGAACGTCCGCAGTCTGCGCCGAGGACGGAGAAGGAGTTGCAGTCGGCGTCGGGGACGGGGAGGCGTCGTCCTTCGCGGCCTCATAGCCTTTCCGGAAGCTGTCGGCCAGGGAACAGGCCGTGCAGCCCAGCAGCAGCGCGGCGGCAAGCAAAAGCGCGATCCAGGTCTTCTTCATATCGGTTTCCTTTCTGCGTCAAAGCCCCAAAAGAGGCAAAATATCCGTCGGCGCGTCGGCAAAAACCGTGCCGCCGGCCTGCTCGAGAAATGCCCGGTCCCGAAATCCCCAGGTCACGGAGATGCACGGGACGCCGGCGTTCTTTGCCGTCTGAATGTCCACGTCGGAGTCCCCCACGTAGACCATCGAGGAGAGCGGCACGCCCAGCTCTTCCGCCGCGCGGAACACCGCGTCGGGCGCGGGCTTTCGGGCGACCTCGGCCGATTCGCCTACTGCGGCGCCGATCCGGCCCGGAAAGTAGTGGGCGCAGAGCTCCTTGACCGCGGCGTCGAATTTATTGGAGACCACGGCGGCCGGAACGCCCGCCGCGTGCAGCGCGTCCAGAAGCGCCGGGATCCCGGGATAGGGGACCGTCAGATCCCGGCAGTGGTCGGCGTAGTGCGCCCGGAACAGCTCCAGACACCGCGCCGCATCCGCCTCCGGCGTCCCGGCCGGGACCGCGCGGCGGACCAGCAGCCCGACGCCGTTGCCCACGAACCGCCGCACCTCGTCGAGCGTCCGGGCGGGATAGCCCAGCTGCGCCAGCGCATAATTCACGCTGGCGCGAAGATCGCCCAGCGTATCCAGCAGCGTGCCGTCCAGATCGAAGATTACGGCCTGATATTGTCCCATAGAAGCCTCCCCTCCGGCGCGCCGGGATTTACTTTTACACGGGGCCGGGGTATAATTGCACACACGGCTTGCGGTATGCAGCCGAATCTCGCGGTTCCGCCCGCAGGACGGGCGCGAAACGGCGATCGGTACTTATATAATGACTGCGTAACAGAAATTATACCATAGTTTACTGGACAGGGGAAGTGTGCGAAAATGAAAAAAGTCCTTTCCGCCGTGCTGACGCTTGCGGTCCTGGCCGCGCTCGCCGGGTGCGCGAATCGGCCGGCGGACATTCTGTCGGAGACGAGCGCAGATCCCGCCGCGCCGCCGATCGCCGTCACGCCGGAGTTCAGTCATGCGGCTGCGACGTTCGCCTTTGCGGACAACGGCGACGGGACTGTGACGCTGAACGCCTACAACGGCCGCGACACCGCGATCACCGTGCCGGAGACGCTCGACGGCAAGCCCGTCGCGGCGCTCGGCAAAGAGGCGTTCGCCGGTAATACGGCGCTGGTTTCGATCCGGCTGCCCGCCTCGCTCAAAACGCTGGGAGAGGGCTGCTTCGGCGGCTGCACCGCCCTGCGAGAGGCGGAGATCCCCGCCGGCGTCACGGCGCTGCCGGGGTATCTGTTCTACGGCTGCACGGCGCTTGCGGAGATCACGCTCCCGGCGGGTCTGACAGAGATCGGGTACGGCGCGTTCGCCGCCTGTACGGCGCTGCAGCGCGCGGACCTGCCCGCGACGCTGACCGCGATCGCGGATTACGCCTTTTACCGGTGCGCGGCGCTCCGGGAAATCCTGCTGCCCGCGTCGCTCACGGATCTCGGCAGCGGGGCCTTTGCGGAATGTACGTCGCTTCTGACCGTCACGGTGCCGGACAGCGCCGCCCGGGTGGGCGAGGGGTGCTTTTCCGGATGTACGGGGCTGACGGCGGCTGCGCTGCCCGCTGGAACGGAGCTGGGCGACGGCGTGTTTGCGTCCTGCGCGGCGCTGACCGACGTGACGCTGCCCGCGGACCTCGTGGTCCTGCCGCAGCACACCTTTTACGGCTGCACGGGGCTGACGGCGGCCGCGCTGCCGGACGGCATGACGGAGATCGGGGAATACGCGTTCTCCCGGTCCGGCCTGGTGCGGCTTGCGCTGCCCGAGAGCGTGACGGCGATCGGGTACGGCGCGTTTGCGGAGTGCGCCGCGCTGGAGGAGGTCGCCGCCGGAGCCGGCGTGACGGAGATCGGGGGGTTCGCATTTCACGATTGCCCGCTGCTGCGGCTCGTGTGCCCGGAGGGGTCGCCGCTGCGGCAGTACGCGGCGGAGAACGGCCTGCCCGCCGCCGACGCGTAGAAACGAAAACAAAAAACGTCCCGGAACCGAAGTTCCGGGACGTTTTTTTGCAGGTCTGAATTATTTACCGCGAAGCGCCGCGTCCACCGCGGCGGCCGGGTCCTCCGCCGCCACCACCAGCAGCACCGTCGTGCCGCTCCGGCGGATCACGGCGGCTTTCAGCTTGGGCACCTCCTGCGGCCCGTAGCCGGCCCATGCCTCCGCCATCGCGGAGACGCGCTGCTCCAGCGCGGTCTGCACCGCGCCGGCGGCGACCGCATCCGGCGTCGCGAACACGGCCAGCTCCTCGGCGGTGGCCCCGCCGGACAGACAGACGTATGCGGCGGAGATCGCATCGTCGTCGATGCCGTACAGCACGTCGGCGACGTCCGCGTCAACGGGCTCCAGCGTCTCGGAGAACGTGCAGGTCTCCAGCAGCCGCGCCCCCAGCTCCTCGGGGGACAGGGAAACGCCGCCGTCGGCGCAGCCGGCCAGCAGGGCGAGGATCAGAAACAGGGGGACGAGTCGTGCAGAGACTCTTTTCATGGCGTATCTCCTTTCGGGGGTTCCGTTATGATGTGGGTCTGCAGATATTCCAGCCAGATCTTATAGCCGGCGCGGGAGAAGTGGACGCCGTCGCCGCTGTATTCCGGCAGCAGCGTACCGTCCTCTCCGATCAGCGCCTCCGCGACGTCCAGGAAGTAGACCTCCTGCTCCGCGGCGACCTGGCGGAGCCGCTCGTTGTAGCGGGCGATGGTGCTGTTTTTCACGTATTCGTGCGTCTCGGAGTGGTATGCCGTCACGGGGACGATGGACTGCAGATAGATCTGCGCACCCGGCTGGTTCTCCCGAAGAAGACCGATCAGCTCGGTCAGATGCTCATAATACCGGTCCGCGCCGTGCGACCAGCCCAGCTCGTTGACGCCCAGCATGACGTAGATCTTCGTGTAGACGCCCCGGGACATGAGCTCCAGCGCCGTGCAGGCCTCCTTCTGTCCGGAGAACAGGACCTTTTTCGTGCCGGGATCCGCCACGGTGAGGCCCTTGTAGGCGATGCCCGTCGTGTTTTTGATGCCGCTGAACAGGAGCAGGCCCTCCGTCCGCGAATCGCCCAGGAACACCGCGTCGTTGAACCAGTCCTCCGGCGCGGGGTCGGAGAGCGGGACCGGGGCCGTGTAGTCGTAGGGCTCCGGCGTCGGTTCCGGCGAGGGCTCGGGGGTCGGCTCCGGCGAGGGCGAGGGAGACGGAGACGGCGACGGCGAAGGGGACGGCGTCGGCGCGGGGGTGACGACGACCGGCGGGACGGAGACCGACGGCTCCGCAGAGGGCGCGTCGGCGCGCATCGGCGCGTCGAGCACGTCGGAGCGGAACAGCAGGCCGAAGCAGAAGACGATCCCGACAAACAGCAGCAGGCCGAAAACCGCGGTGAGAAACAGACGCGCCGCCTGCCGCATGGCTGTCCCCTTCATCCGCATGACCCTCCGTTCCGGTTTCGACATGTTTTTCGTTTTCCCGACATAGACTACCATCCCGCGCAGAAAAAAGCAAGGGCAAAACAATGACAGATCCGGCCGGATTTTAAGGATTATGTAAACTTTTTTTAACGGCTTTGTTGTTGCCTTTCCCGGAGTGGGCGTCCGGTGGGGACACAGAAAGCGGGCGCGCCGCGGATCGGGCGGCGCGCCCGCTGTTTTTCTGCCGTGTGGGGGTCAGGAGCGTCCGGCCGCGCGCAGATAGCCGATCGAGCCGTCCTCCTCCCAGATGACGGCGACCTTTGTACCGGACAGATCGTACACTTCAAAATCGTACGGCCCGGTCTGCTCGAGCGTCACGGGAAATACGGTGTTCGCGTCCGGGTCGTAGAAGTACAGCCGGTCGAAGCGGTCGGGGCGGTTTGCCTCGGCGTTCCAGGCCCGGTACATCGGGTCCGTGGGCAGCGGCGTGACGGAGACGATGTCGTTGCGCCCCGCAAAGCACCGCAGCGCGCCGATGAAGGCCCATTCGCTCTCGGTGACGCCGTGGATGTGCTCGTGATAAAAATACGTCTGGTGCGGCAGGTACGACGGCTCGATGTTCAGAACGCCCACCGTGCCGTGCATTGCGTCGTCGTCCAGCGCCGCGAGGACGGCGGAAACCACGCGCACGTCGTTTTCGTGCGTCTCCTTATAATACCGGACGTCCGCGGCCCCGGCGATCAGGAAGATCAGCGCGAGCGCCGCGGCGAGGCCCGCCTCGGCGCGGGCGCGGGGCAGGAGCTTTGCGAGCAGGAGCCGCAGCAGGGTGTCTCCCAGGAGCGCAAGGCCCGCGAAGGACGTCACCGTGCCGCGCAGGGAGAACCAGGTGTTCGCGGTGATGAAAAACGGCGCGGCGGGCGCCAGCGTCAGCGCAAGGCCTGTGAGCAGCGCGGCAGGGACCCGGACGGGCTTCTCCCGCGGGAAGCGGCGCGCCAGCAGAAACAGTCCGGCACACAGCAGCACGGCCGAGACCGCAAAGACGGCGAGGCTGCCGGAGAAGATCAGCCGCGCGCCGTGGACGAAGCCGCGGGCCAGCGTGTAAAAGCCGCCCTCCAGAAAAGCGCATTTCAGCTGCCGGAGGACCTCCGGCAGAAAGACCTTGAAATAATACGGCGTGACCGGCAGCACGACCTCGGTCCGTGCACCGTACAAAATGCTTTCGGAAAAGAGCCCGGTGAACACGAAATACAGCCCGGTGGCGGCAAAGCTCCAGAGACCGAGCAACGCGCGCCGTCCGGCGCGCCGCAGGTCCAGCAGGGCCAGCAGCACGGTAAGCGCCACGGAGAACACGAGCGTCTGCTCATAGAAGCCGAAAGCTATGAGCTGCAGCACCGCGTACAGCACGGCGTTCGGGACCGGCCGGCCCTCGCCCCGCAGCCAGCGGACGAAGAACCGGGCGGACAGGGCGGCGAAAAACATGCCGGTGACGATCCGCGTGGCGGCGGACATCCAGTACGTGCCCTCCATCCCCAGCGGCAGCAGCGCAAACAGCACGACGAACAGCGTGCCGGTGCCGAAATGCGCCGCGAAGACCCGGCGCAGCAGGACCGCCGCGCCCGCGTACATGGCGGCGATCAGCGCCGCGCCGACAAGCATATGGTCAAAGAACAGGGACCAGAAGAAGATGTCCGCGAGGCCGGCGAGCGGCCGCGCGGCCAGTACGCCCAGAATTTTCGCCTGCTCGATCAGACTTTCGGAGAAGGCCGCGTAGTTGTGATACTGGATGTAATCGTCCAGCTGCGGCCAGTATGCAAAGCCGCTGCTGCAGGTCCTCGCCAGGATCAGGACGAACACGCAGACGAATAGGGCGGCGTCCCGATGCTTTTTCAGAAATTCAGTCATGGAAAACGCCCTCCCGCGCGCGGCGGTTCACGGACCGCCGGATGCGCAGCACGTCCCGGAACATCCGGACGCTGTCCTTCAGGACGTTCACCTTGGAATCCCGGTGGTTGATGATGTGGACCGGGATCTGCGTGACGGCGCAGCCCAGCCGCCGGGCGATCATCAGCGCCTCGAAATCAAAGGCGAACCGGTCTGTCTCGCAATGCCGGAAGACGGCCTGTCCGGTCTCCCGCCGGAAGCCCTTGAGCCCGCATTGCGTGTCGTAGGGCAGGCCGGAGAGCGCGTGGGCCAGCAGCGCGAACGTCCGGGACGCCAGCCGGCGGATCAGCGGGTAATGCGCGTACCCCTCGCGGTCCAGCCGCCGCGAGCCCAGCACGATGTCGCATCCGGAGGCTTCCAGCGCTTCGTGCGCCGTACCGAGGACGTCTAGCCCGTAGGCAAGGTCCGCGTCCGTATAATAGATCACGTCGCCCCGGGCGGCGCGCATCCCCTCCCGGACGGCGTGCCCTTTCCCGGCGTTGGGGGCATAACTGATCAGCCGGACGCGCGGAGACGCCGCGGCCCGGGCGATCTCCGCCGTGCCGTCGGTGCTGCCGTCGTCCACGATCAGCAGCTCGTAATCGGAAAAAGCGCCGGCCAGCCAGGCGTCCGCCTGCCGGATGGTGTCGGCCAGAATGGCGCTCTCATTGTACGCGGGGATGATGAGCGTGATCACGCCGCAGGGCCCCTTTCGAATCTTTCTTGCGCAGAAAGCATACCACAGGAAGCGGTCGTTTGCAAGTCGCCGCCCCTCGTCCCCGCGGACGGTCGCCTTTCTCGCGCCGCCGCAGGCGGCAGCGCCCGCATCCCCTCGGCAGGTGGGCGGGGATAGCCACGCCTTCTCGGCTCCCCTTTCAAGGGGAGCCGGCAGCGGCGAAGCCGCTGACTGAGGGGTCGCCCCGTCCACTTCCGGGCTCCCACCCCCCAGTCTCGCTTCGCTTGACAGCCCCCCTGCGGGGCAGGGGCCGGGGGGATTGCCGCACCCTCTTGCCGCCCCTTTTTAAGGGAAACCGAGAGGCGCCCCAGGCTGTGCGCAGGTAAATGGGTAAGCGGACGCGGGAGAGATGCGCGCATCGAGAACGGCGCCTGTTCGAAAGGACGAGTTTTGAGCCTTTGCAGTTTTTTTAATTTTTTTCGCCGGAGCGGTTTTTCTTTTGACATCCTTAGGACACAGCCTGTTATACTGCCCGCGTAAGGATTGGAAAAGGCTCTTTCAAAGCCGCTGCACGCCCCCCTGAAAACGGAGCCGGGCTCGTGTCGGAGCGGGTAAATAAAGGTAAGTAAAAATATTTTTTACTTTTTTAGAAAAATAATACTTGACATTTACCTACAGTTGCGTTATATTATTTACACAGCCGGTAAGTTGCAGTGCATTTTTCTTCCTGAGCGGGTCTTCAATGGTAACAAAAGGAAAACAAAAAAATTAAAAAATTATTTCTATTTCACTATTGACTTTTGTTAAATTATTGTTAGACTAATGCTATGTTAGTATCCTGTTAATATAGGGGTACTGTCTGCTACGGGTAAGAACCCGGCAAACCGCGTGCACAGCGCTGCAAAGGAGTATGATGTATGGCCGGTGAACTGAAGGTCAGAAGCGGGACCAAACTGCAGATCGCAAAGGACGTTCCGATCGGGCAGGAGCCCGAATTCAATCTGGTGTCCACGTTTTACAAAGCGCTGGACGAATCCGCGTTTCTGATTTCCGTTCCGATGCAGGGCGGAAAGGCGATCGAGCAGGATGAAGCGCAGAAGCTGCTGATCCGCATTGATGATCAGATCATCTCCGGCTATGCAGACGATGTGGTGAAGGACGGCTTGCGCCGGTACTGGAAGATCCGCCGCGTCTCCGAGCAGCGGCAGTTCCTGCAGCGCCGGGACGAACGTCTGAACGTGACGCTCCCCATGCAGTACATGCAGCAGACCTGGCCGCTGAACGCGGACGGGAAGATCGACCGGGAGGACGGTATGACGCTGGACGTTTCCGCCGGCGGCGCCTCTTTCTATCTGAACCGCCGGTTTGACGTGGGCGAGCTGTGCGAGCTGTTCCTGCCCCGCGTGGGCACCGCGCCGGAGGGGCAGGCGCTCGGCAACCTGGTGAGCGCGATCTGCTGGATGCGGGAAGCGCCGAAAGGCAGCATGTACCGGTTCGCGTGCGGCGTTCAGTTCCGGTTCGGCGACGATGAGGCGGAGCGCAGCCGCGTCTCCGACTACGCCGGAAATCTGAAAAAGAAATTCAAGCTGTAGAGACAGGCCCCGAGCGGGCCGGGCGGTGCAGACGCGCCGCCGCGTGTGTGAGGGATTGGGCTTATGGACGTGGAGGAAATCCGTACCGAGGAACAACCGAATACGTCCGTTGAGGAGACTGCCGCTTCACCTGTTGAAGCGCCTGCAGGCGCGCCTGCCGAAGAGTCGGACGCACCGAGCGGGCGTGGAAAGAAAGGCGGGAAACAGCCTGAGGAGAAGCGCTATGGCAAAATCACCCGCATTGAGGCGCTGAAAAAGCAGCTTCAGGAAGAGGGGATCGCCGGCGCGGAAGCAGACGACGTCGTCAGCATGTACATTCCCCGGCGCAGGCTCCGCCGATTCGCGGCAGGGCTGCTCCGGTGGCATAAGCTGCGGCTCGCGCTGCTGCTCGCAGTGCTGCTGCTCGCGATCATTTTCATCGCTGCGTTTCTGCAGGAGAAGGCGGGCAACTTCACCATCAACCTGGACCGCCTGGAGCTGTACCGCAAGGGCATCGCCATCGCGGCAGACGGAAACTTCACCGAACCCACCGCCCGGCTTACCGCCGAGGTGGTGAAAGACGCCACGAACATCACGCTGGAGGATCTGCCCTACGACCTGGACGAGATCGACGGCGACCACAGCGGCGCAAACTACATGGCGTATACATATTATGTTCGGAACGCAGGAAAAGAGGACGTTGCATACTACGCCACCCTGCGGATCATGTCTGCGTCCAAGGGCGTGGAGAATGCGACCCGCGTAGCCATCTGGCACAACGGGGAGCGCACGATCTACGCGGCCCCCGCCGCGAACGGGGAGCCGGAGCCCGACACCGTGAGCTTTGAATCGCCGAATCTGGTGTTCAGCTACACGGAGGAGGCGTTCCTCGTGGGCAATGTGGACAAATACACCATCGTCATCTGGCTGGAGGGGGAGGACCCCGAGTGCGTGGACGAGATCGTGGGAGGCAGCATCGAGTTCGTCATGGACATCAAGGCCGTCACGGACGACGACACGTCCCTGTTCCAGAAATGGGTGCAGGACATCCGGGACACCCTGACCGACGACAAGCCCATCGGCGCCGGCGGCGTCGACAGCCCGGATTATTACAGCGACCGCGAGGTCACTTGGGCAACCCGCCGCAACCAGTAGCATAAGCTGAGAGAGCGGGAACGTCTCCCGGCGGCAGGGCCGCCGACACCTCCTCAGCCAGCCCTTATGGGCTGCCAGCTCCCCCTCGAGGGGGAGCCTTGAAAGGGCGGAAAACCCAAAGCCCTCCCCTCGAGGGGAAGGGGGACCGCGTAAGCGGTGAATGAGGTGTTCCCAGTACGCCCTCGTCAGAGGGAGCCAAAGGACGGCGCAGGACCCAATCTCCGGCAGGCCGGGGGCAAGAAATGCGACCGTCCGCAACAACGGTATAAACAGTACCGCAACTACTGTTTATATAAATTCAGGAACGGACCGGAAGACCCGGAACGGGACCCCTGTGAAGAGATGATCTCCTCACCGGAGAGGTGGGAAGACGATACTCTTCAAACCGGGCCCGGTGAGAGTATCCTCTGTTTACAGGGTATCGAGCCGGGAAAGCCGGGAAGTTCCAATGTTCAAATTCCAAGGAAAACTTGGAAAGGAGGAAAATGAATATGACCAAAACCAAAAGCACAAAGGCCATCCGCACCCAGCTGATCGCGGCCATCGCCATGGTCCTGGTCGCCGCCATCGCGCTCGGCAGCTCCACCTACGCGTGGTTTGCCAACAACGGTGACGTCACCGCAACCGGCATGCAGGTGCAGGCCGCTGCTGAGGGTGGTATCGAGATCGTCTTCGGCCTCTCCACCGAAACCGAGACGGCCCACTCCACCAGCGGCACCGCGGGCATGGCTGCTCCGGCAGAGCTGCGGCCGACCTCCACGGCGAACGCCACCGCATGGTATCATGCCTCCGCGCAGGCCGTCAGCGCCTCCGCTGCGAAGACAGATACGTATGCTACCCTGTCGCTCGCGAACAACGGTGCGAACAACAGCGGCAAGCTGTCTGACGGCACCACGGCGCAGGATACGACCCAGTACTACGATGCAGACGGCTACCAGTATTATCTGGTGAAGACGTTCAACATCCGTTCCGTCTCCTCTGTGGCGCTGGCCCAGGATCTGGTTGTCAAGAGCGTTACCGTTGCCGGCAACTCTGAGAACATCAGCAAGTCCGTCCGCGTGGCCATCGTCGGTCCCGACGGCACCGTGATCGTGGCCCCCGTCACCGGCGCGACTGCGACCTATACGGTCAACCAGGCCACCAGCGTGACGCCTCTGACGGCTGCTGACATGCCCGACACCACCAAGCTGGTGGACGGCGACATCGCCGCGAAAGACGCTGCAAACTCCAAGAACGGCGGCGTGGACATCAACATCTATGTCTACTACGAAGGCGAAGACGCCTCCCTGTACACGGACGCCTATGCGGCCGAGGCTCTGACCGTCACGGTCGAGTTCGCTGCTTCCGTCGACTAAACACAATAAGAATTGAATGCCCGCCATAGTGCGGTATGGCGGGCATTGCAAGGGGCACGGAACGCCGCGCCCCTTGCAATGCCGGAAGGGCAGAGAAAAACAGACCTTCTATTTGCTCCGGAGGTGAGCGCTGATGATTTTTCCTTTCAAAAAGAATCAAGACGTACATACACAGACGCCGGAACGGGAGACGCCCGCGGCCGGAGCGCTGCTCTTGTCGAGGAAGCGGATCACGCTGATGATCATCGAATGCGCCGTGGTGCTGACAGCCCTGTCCGCCGCGGTCTTCGCCTGGTTTAACTCCGCCGCCTGGTATGCAAACAACAAGGAAGTGGAGGGTTCAGACAACTCCATCCAGTCCGAGGTCGCCACCACGTCCCTGTTCATCAGCGCGGGCAGCACGGTGGACAACGCCTGGAACATGGCGCTGGAGAAGACTTGGGGCGCGGACGGAAAGCTGTACCCCATCTCCACCCGGGACTGCTCGACCTGGTGGTACGTCAGTGAGTTCGGCCTCGTCTGGAACAACGCGCACACCGCCGCCACGGCTCAGGCCACGGACTACACGAGCGTGACGACCGCGAGCGGCATCACGGAGACGAGCGGCGTTGCGACCTATACGAACTCTCTGGAGCAGGCGACAAAAGTCGCCTACCTCATGTCGGAGTACATGCTCTACACGAACAACGGCACGTTGGACGTGTATCTCGATCCCACCGCGCCCATCACCGTGGAATACGGCGCGGCGCAGGGGAGCCGGAACCTGCTGGGCGCGCTGCGCGTCGCCATCGTGGCGGGCACCGGCAACAGCGCCGTAACGATCCTCTACGCGCCGGTGGCAGAGTCTGGCACCGGCAACAGCGCGGGCGCGACCGCCGACACGTTCTATGCCGTGGCGAGCGCGAATTCCGTCAGTACGATCACGATGTCCACGATTGCGACCTATCAGGCGGGCGGCACCGACCCCAACTTCACCGCGGGGACGACTTCCCTGGGCGCCGCGACGACGTCCGGCCTGCCCGTGAAAGTCTACGTCTGGCTGGAAGGCACGGACGCCCAGGCCATGCTGGGCGTTTCGGACGACGACACCGTGGGGATCAATGTGAATGTGAAGTACGTCGGAGTGGCACAGAGCTGACGCGCTGTGCCTCTTCGCGTGTAATGTGTGGGGGCGCCGGGGAAGAAAAACGGCGCACCTGAGAAAAGGGGCAAGACGGTCTCTCCCTCAGTCAGCCCGTTCGGGCTGACAGCTCCCTCGTCAGAGGGAGCCGGGGAAGCCCCCTCTGACGAGGGGGGCGCAGAGTGCCGGGGGAGAGAGGACCGACCATCATCTGACGGAGAGGACACATGAAAGTACCGGAATTTGACCTGAAAAACAGAATATCCGGCGCGCTCCGTCTGGTGAAGGCGAAAGGCGGCGGCGCGCTCGCGTTCTGCCGGAAGCGGCGCGCGCTGTTTGCTCCCGTTGTGACCATGGCGGTTATTCTTGCAGTTCTGATCGGCGCGACGATGGCCTGGAACGTGACGGTCACCCGCACCTACGGCGGGGACAGCAGCGTCTCGTCCGACTCCGCCGCGGCTGCCATTATGCCGTACGTGGTCTTTGTCCAGCAGAGGAACGACGACGGCTCCGGCGGCACCGTCGTGACGTATTCGCAGGACGATACCGTCATGCTGAACAGCTATGACGCCATCATGGGCCGCAACGACTGCACCTCCGCCTATATCCGCATGCCGGTCTACGGTATTGAACCGGGCAGCGACCTCACCTTTACCGTGACGTCGACCGGGACGCTGGCGAACGGCCAGAACGCGACCGGGACCGAGACCATCAACGGCCGGGTCCGCAATCTGCTGATGGATCAGTATCTCTCCAACATTCTGGAGATCTCGTGCATGAACATCCCGACGACGGTGATCGCCGAGGACGCCTCGAAAGAGACGATCTATGCCGGCGCGAAGAGCGCGTTTACCGCGAGCGCACAGGCGGACACGTTTGTGAACTACACCGCGCCCGTCGGCAACGAAAAGACCGTCCGGCTGACCGATAAGGACGATGCGATCACCTTCACGCTGACGAGCGACGACTACGTCATTGAAAACGGATTCGTCTACGTCTATTTCAAGCTGGATTACAAGTATGAACTGGTGGACGCTTTCATCATGGCCCTGCGTATGCAGCTGGGCGGCTTCAAGATCGGCGAGGCCGGCCACGCCGAGTTTACCGGCCTGGTGAACCCGGGCTATGACCTGAACGAGATCATCATGACCGTCCGGACCCCGTCCTGACGGGACGGAAACGCATTTTCCCGATTCTGATTTTCCCGATTCTGAAAGAAAGGAGCACCGTGACAGATGAAGAGATCCAAAAAACTGACCCGTACCGCCCTGCTCGCGGTGCTCTTCGCATTTGTGCTTGCCGCCACGGGCCTTGCGTGGTACTTTACCGCCAGCACGCTGGAGCTGGGACGCATCGACGGCGGCGTGGATTATCTGGCAAACTATTTTGAGAGCGGAGACGGCACGCAGACGATCGTTTACGACGCCTCCGGCGCCATCATCGAGGGACCGTTTGAGATCGCGCACCCCGACCAGCTCTACAACCTCGCGTGGCTGCAGTACATGGGTTACTTCAACGAAGATGAGGACGAGGACGGCGTGGTCGACACGGTCTACTTCCGTATCTCCACCGACCTGGATATGACGGGCTTTGTCCTGCCGCCCATCGGCACGCAGGACAATCCGTTCCTCGGCGCGCTGGACGGCGAGGGGCACACAGTCTCGAACCTCAAGATCAGCAACGTGGTGGACACGAACCAGCTGGTGGCGGGCGACCTGCCGCTGGAGATCCAGATGAAGGAGAACAGCGAAGTCCACGGCGTGGAGATCATCGGGTTCTTCGGCGTCGTGGGCAGCCTGCCGGACGACACCTACACCTACGACACCCAGGCGAACGAGATCAAGAATCTGACGCTGAATGCGCTCACCGTGGAGACGCAGACGAGCCAGGCCCTCATCGGCCTCGCCGCCGGATACGTGAACGGCACGTTGTCCAACGTGGGCGTGCAGGCCTCGACGATCACCGTCGGCGTTGCGACGCCGCTGTCCTATACCACGAACATGTCCGACTGGTCCCTGGTGGGCTACTGTACCGACGATTATAAGACCATGGCCAAGCTGGTAAGCACCGAAGATCTGCGGTACCTCGTGGGCGTACAGCCGCAGCTGATCAACCAGGAGTTGGATGCCAACACTACCGGTGACGACAACACCTGGGGCGGCTCTATCGACATGCAGAGCATGTACACCCGGCTGAATACGATTTTCGGCTATAATGCGGCGACAACGGTGCGCTACGTTTCGGCGCGCACGGATACGTATCTGGACGGCGTGTTCCAGAGCAGCAACAACACCGCTGCGAACACAGCCAGCGACTACAAGGTCTATTCGGCAGACGGTGTGGGATCCTTTACCTTCCATACCCAGAGCGGACAGTATATGTATGTGAACGGCGAGCGCGATCTGATGACGACCGTTACGCCGGTCTACCAGTACAGCGGCTATAAGATCCAGAACAACGGCAGCTATCTGTACGCGAGCTCCAACACCGCCGTGACCGGAACGACAAACGTCAATACGGCCTCCGTCTGGGTTTATGACGAGACGGAACACACGCTCTACACCTATCGGGACAACACTGGAACCAAATACTATCTGCGGTGGAACGGCAGCGCGCTCTCCCTCAGCACCACGACCTCTACGGAGTGGACCTATGAGGAAGAGGAGGAGCGGTACTACTTCGGCGACACCGACTATGCCCTCCACTATCTCGACGGCGCATGGGTCGTGACGGATACGGAGGAAGAGGAGATCACCTGTTACTACCTCCAGATCGGCAACTATGGGTACCTGCGCAGCACCGGAACCGGTACGCCCACCGTGGTGGATCAGGCAAATGCCTCCAAGTGGGAGCAGGTCACTGAGGGCAATTACAACTATTACCGCCTGTTCGGCACCTCCAACTGGCTGCGCTATAACGCGAGAGCAACGCCGGTCTACGTCTCTGCCAGTACGACCACCCGGTATCGCCAGAACGGAAACTACCTGCACACAGGCACCTATTATCTCTATTACAACAATGGCACGTGGACGAGAAGCACCAATAACCGGACGCAAGTGACGCTGGTACCCACCAGCGAGACCATCGCGCTGGACAAAACCATTGCACGCACCGCTGCCGTCGGACAGTATACTGGCGCGACGTATACCGAGCCCTCCGGCACCAAGACGAACCCGACGTATTACCCGCTGGCTGTCCAGGACGCGAGCGCCGGCAACTACGCTGTGTCGGAGAAGAACACCGGCTATGTCATGAGCGGCAATGTGAACCAGTACGGCGATATCCGCGTGTCCTACTACGCGAAGAACACCAACATCGGCAACTCCCTCTCGAACAACAAGATGACCACCGTCTATACGCACACGGTGGACGGCGGCTTCCACATGATCAGCGAGGACACGGACAGCGGCTTCAAGAACTACTGGGGCGACGGCGGCGTGAAAGCCAGGATGGAGGCGCTTTTCGCGCAGAGCACAAATGTGTACGGTCTGCACTTCATGAACGCGTCCATCGGTTCGCACTACATCACGATCCCGGATGCGGTGATCAACGGTACCCATTACACGAATTACATGATGCCGTCCGACTGCATTGACTTCTCCCTGAAGGACGCCGGCTTTATCACGTTCCTCGCCGGTACCTACTACAACACCGCCGGCGCCAACAACGACAGCTTCTTCTCCCTGCACCAGATCTTCCGCAACGGCAGCGGCTCCATTACCGGGATCCGCGAGATTGCCGCGGTCTATAAGAACACCGAGGGCGACGGCGACGGCGAGTACATCTATGCCTACGCTGCACGCGACGGCGGCGGCTATTCCAGACTGACCTATGATGATGACGGCAACGCCATCCACAGCGTGGTGAACACGGCGCCCGCCAGTGTGACCAGCGCAAACCTCCTGTTCGACACGAACTGGATTACGAATCCGACGACGACCGACAGCCGCTGGTATGATAAGTACCTCTATTACTATGAGATCCCGATGAATCGGGGCGAATACGCACTGGGCTCTGTGGAAGGCCGAAACGGCGCATATCTGCTGTACCTGGATATCGGCGCAAACGGCCGGATGACCAGCGAGAACGCCTGGATCGGCGCCACCGCAGACGTGCAGGTCACCGAGACCCGCACGAACCGCTACGGCATCCCCGCGGGCGTGGACTTCGTCCCCGTCGCCGGGACCGTGGGCGACCCCGACGGGACCGCCGCCCTGACCGGGACCGGCAGCACGGTGTTCACCCGCAGCGGAGACACGATCACGGCAAACGGAACCAACGGCCAGACGGTGAACTACCTGATGGACGACGGGACCTGGGTGAAAGCGGGCGGGACCTCCGCCACGCTGACGGAGCCGGAGGTAACGCCGGAGGTCTATAACGAGACGGATACGCTGCAGAACGGCAGTCCTGCGTTTGACACCTACGGCATCAACAGCCAGGTCGTCACAAAGACGGTCACGGTGCGCGTCCACGACGACAATACGAATATTGAGGACCAGTTCACATTTACCTACAGTTATACCAATACCGGATCGGCGGACGTTGACCCGGTGACCGTGAGCTACGCCGACCCGCTGATCTACATGATCCAGTACGATTCCTCGCGGCTGACCTCCGCGCCCGCGATCACGAGCGTGGAGACCGGCTTCAAGGGGACGATCTACATCGGGCTTGCCGGCGACAACAGCGTCCTGACGCAGTACAACGGCACGAAGACGCTGCGGCCCTCCGACAAGGTGTATTTTGAGGCGTACCCCGCCACGGAGCTCTTCCGGGTGAATGAGGACCCGGCGAGCACGAATCTGGCCGTCAGCTACAACAGCGTGCTTGACAACAGCGACAAATCGCAGGCGTTTACGTATACCGTCACCGGAACCGCGCTGGAGACGCCTGAAATCGCAGACGCGAATTCCGGCTGTGCGGTCACATCTTCTTCGACATCAAGCGCTGTACTGACCTTCACGCTTATTCCAGAGGACCCGAACGGCAATCGGCAGATGAGCCCGCTGAACGTGCGGCCGAATTTCGCGGCGGCGTTCTCTCCGGCGCTGTCCCCGTCTTTCTCTCCGGCGCTGTCGCCGTCCCTGTCGCCCGTGCTGGGCCGCGTGGACGCGGTGCTTCCGGAGACTGTGGACGACAAGACGGACGATGCAGACACGACAAAGTTCGATGGAGAGCTGGACGGTGAGCCGGACTCGGCCGAAGAGGAGTTCATTTACGTATCCGCACCGATCATTGCCTTCAACGGCTCCCGCAAGGAGGTCGACCCGGAGACCGGCGTGACCCGGTACTATGAGTATTTCGAGGAAGAGGGCGGCTGGATCCTGGTGCTGGAGACCTATCCCATCGACCCGGAGACCGGGGAGTACATCATCCCCGAACCGATCGAAGAGGATGAAGACGAGCCCGATGAGGAAGCGCCCGATGGAGAAGTCGGCGACGAAACGGGCGGCGAGACCGGTGACGAGACCGGGGAAGAAACCGGTGACGAAACCGGCGCAGAAACGGGCAGCGAGACCGGCAGTGAGACCGGGGAAGAAACCGGCGGCGAGACCGGCGCAGAAACCGGCGACGAAACGGGCGGCGAGACCGGTGACGAAACCGGCGCAGAAACGGGCAGCGAAACCGGAGAAGAGACCGGCGACGAAACGGGTGCAGAAACCGGCAGCGAGCCCGACGACGAGACTGGTAACGAGACCGAGTCTGCCGCAGATCCCGTCGTGCCCGCAAACACGGACGCGGAGCCCGCGCCCGGCGATGAGGAAGAGGAGACCGGGTCCGGCGGCGACGCCGAAGACCCCGATCCCGCGGACAGCGATCCCGGTGACGGGGACGCCGAGCCGGAGACGGACTGCGGCGACAGCCCGGCCGCGGAGGAAGCGACCGGCGGCGACGCCGACGCATAAGACAGTTTGGAACGGAAAGGGGGTGCCGCTGTGAAAGAAAAAGCAATCAATCTGAGACGCCGCTTTCTTGCGGCGCTCCTGGCCCTCGTGGTCGCGCTGATCGCCGCGGCGGGCGCGACCTTCGCCTGGTACATCTACAACACCGGCGCCCACACCACGAATGTGCGCATGGCCGCCGGCGCAGGCGTTTCTCTGCAGATCAGCAGCGCGTACGACGGGACCTACGGGTCCTCCGCCGTGCTGGAAAGCTTTGTGGGCGTGCTGGACCCGGTCTCCACCGACAGCATCCGGAACGGATTTCAGAAGGTGACTGAGTTCACCAGGGGCGCCGGCGAGAACCAGCCCAGTCTGGTGGCGAGTATTTTCGGCGCCGCGGAGGCCAGCGACTACTATATGACGAGCCTGTTTCTGCGGGCCACCGGCAGCGGTACGACGGTGTATCTGTCCGGCATCGGGTTTGAGGACAGCGACGAAAAAGCGCCCATCTCCACGGCCATCCGCATCGGCTTCGTGGTCCACGAGCCCGGGCAGAACAAGCCTGCGGCGGCGGAGTATATTTTTGCCATCAGCGACGCGAAGAACCCCATGAAGGAGTACAACACCGCCACGGGAGAAGAGGGCTATGTGCTGGACAGCACAAAGACCGACGGCACGACGGTCCGGTTCGTCCCGTGCACGCCGGCCAATTTCTGCAGATACGATCCCGAGACCGGGCTCACCACGCTGAACGCGGATTCCATCCCCCTGCTGACGCTGACCGGCGGCAGCGGGCGTTATACGGACATCGTCCAGGTGGACGTCTACATCTGGCTGGAGGGGTGCGACGAGGATTGCACCAAGAGCCTGTGCGACACGACGCTGAAAAACGTGTCAGTGAGCTTTTCCGCATACAATGCGTAACTGTGCCGGACGGTTCCGGCAGATTCGGAGAACAGAGGGGGGAAAACGGTGGACAAGAAACTGAAAAAGGCCCTGCGCCGGTCGGCGATCCTCGCCGTTTTCTGGCTCCTGATCCTCTCGATCACGCTGACGTCCGCCACCTACGCCTGGTTTACGTTCAACACCAGCGCCGCCGTGAAGCCCCTGCAGGGCAGCGTCAGCGGCGGCGACGGAGAGCTGCTGATCGCGAACTCCGCGGGCGGGCCCTTCGGTCCGAGCTGCGACCTGATCCTGTCCTCGATGGTGGCCGCGCTGGAGCCTATCTCCACCGCGGATCTTCTGTCGTTCTACGAGGGCACCGTCCAGAACCCGGACGGGATCACCCTGCTGTACCAGCCGGTGACGGATCCGGACCGGTACGCGTTCCACGGTACGCTGTTCCTGCGTGTGCAGGAGTCGGATATGGACGTCTATTTCTGGCCAAATGATCTAGAGATCACCGCCAGCGGCCAGGTCATGGCCGCCCTGCGGCTGGGGCTCCGCATAAACTCCGGCGGCGAGACGCGGACCTATATTTTCCGGGTGGACAATCTGGCGGATACGTCTCTGGCCCAGAGCCGGCGCACCGTGACGGCGGAGAACGTCGTCGTGTCGGCTGTGAACGACCGCGGCGTCGCGACGCTGGTCGCCGACCCGGCCTGGAACATCCGGGAGTTCTTTGCCGCGGGCACCTCTGACGAGCCCACGGCGGGTACGACCCCCCTGTGCACCGTCCATCCGGGTTCCATCGCGTCGGTGGAGTTCTGGCTGTATCTGGAGGGCTGCGACGATAACTGCTTCAACCCCGTGCAGAGCCAGGATGTGACCATGCGGCTCAGCTTTGCGGGCGTATAACGCAAAAAACGATTTCATTTTTCGGGAGAGGAGGAAACACGCTGTGTCTGTAAAGAAACTGCGGCGGCTCGCCGTTACGGCGGTCGTCTGGATGCTCATTCTGGCGGCGTCGCTGACGTCCGCCACTTACGCGTGGTTTACCTCCAATACCCGGGTCAGCACAAGCCGTGCCACCGCGCGCACCAGCTCCGACGCCGTGACGCTGGAGATCAGCGCCGCGGGCGGGGAAAATTTCCGCGCCGTGGACGCTGCGCCCATCACGCAGGTGAACAGGACCGACGCGCAGAATCTGATGCCGGTGTCCACCGCGGACCTGCGGACCTTCTTCCGCTGCACCCTGCTGGACGGCAGCCGCACCTCGTACCAGGTCGTGACGGAGGAGCGGGACTACTACCACGGCGTTGTGTATCTGCGGGCTGTAGTCGAGGGACAGAGTACGGGCGGCCGCCTTGCGCTGTATCTGGATGAGAGCGCGTCCGGCGGCGGCGTGCTGGCGTCCGCGTCCGACGGGTATCTGCTGAACGCGGCCCGCCTGGGCCTCACATTCAACGGCGGAAACGGCAAGATTTTCTATCTGAGCGCCCGGCAGAACGCCGCGTCCGACCAGGTGCGCAACACGTATCTGAACGGCGCGCTGGTCCGGGACGGCATGGTCCTGGGCGGCACAGCGGGCAATATTCTTGCGGTGAACGATCCGGCGGCGCCGCTGTCGGCGTATACGATCTCCACGGAGAACGGCGCGCTGCGCCTGCCGAACGAGCCTCTGCTCTACATGGAGCTGAACACCATTTATGCGGTGGACGTGTATTTTTATCTGGAGGGCTGCGACCCCGACTGCTCCGACGCCGTCTCCTTTGACGCGGCGGACCTGCATCTGGCCTTCTACGGCATTCTCGAGTAAGGGGGCGCGCAGATGAAACGGGAAAAAACGAAAAAGCCTCTGCGGCAGCGCATGCTGCTGTCCTTCCTGCTGCTGGCGCTGGCGCTGGTGTCCGTCACGGCCGTGACGGTGGCGTGGTTCTCCATCGCCGACAACACCCGGGTCCGCAGCATCAGCATGAACGTCACCTCCGGCGTGGCCCTGCGGATCGATCTGGACGCGCACGACGATTTCATGGAGTATGTCAAGGTCCTGACGTTCGGGCAGATCGCGCAGCGCATCCGGCAGGAGAAAGGCTTTGATATGACGGAGACCCCGCTGGAGCCCGTGACCACCTCGGACGGTATCTCGTTCACGTTCCGGGACGGTTCCCCGGCGGACAGCCAAAGCGGCGTATATCTGGAATTTACGCTCCATTTCATGGCCCAGGAGGACATGGTGGTGCACCTGACGAGCTCGGATTTTTCGGAGGAAATGAAGGGGACACGCATCAACTCGGAGACCGCCGGCCTGGACGTGGCCATGCGGATCAGCTTCACGTATGACGGCACGACTTATATTTTTGACCCCGGAATGGGAGATTTTTCGAAAGAAATTTCAAATGGGAAGATATTTGGTATTCCATCTGCGGGAAATATGGTGTATAATGACGTGAATGCGATGTTTTCCCTTCAGTCCGGCGTGGATGCGCCCGTTGTGGTCAGGATCTGGCTGGAGGGAGAGGACGAGGCCTGCACAAACGCGCTGAAGGGGTCCGATTATTCCATCCGGCTTCGGTTTGAAGGTACGACGGAGGATCACCAGCGCTTCTCTACAGCGGATCGCCACGGCTGAGTGAAGCGAAACAGCAGCGGACACAGGCCCGAGAAATCACAGAGAGTGAGGACGACGGCGAATGAAAGCAGTTAAAAAGACGGCGACCATATTGGTCAGCGTCATTCTGTGGGCGATTATCCTCCTGGCGGCGCTGTTCGCGTTTACGACGCTTGCGACCCGGGACCAGAACAATGTGTCGCGGTTTGTCGGTTTTACGCCGCTGTCCGTTCTGACCGATTCTATGTCGCCTACGTTCAACTCCGGCGACCTGATCATCATCCAGCGGTGCGATCCCGCCACGCTGCAGAAGGACGACATCATCACGTTCCACACGATCATCAACAACGAGTACACGCTGAACACCCACCGCATCCATGAGATCCTCACGGAGGGCGGGGTGCGCAGTTACGTAACGAAGGGCGACAACAACGCCATCGCGGATACGCACATCATCGCCGACGGGGACATCGTCGGCAAGTATGTGTTTCGGCTTGCCGGCGTCGGCAAGGTGATGGATTTCCTGTCCTCCTCGCTGGGCTTCCTCTTAGTGATCGTATTGCCCATGCTGCTCTTCTTCGTCTACCAGGTGTACCACCTGATCTCCGTGAGCATCAGCCTCAAGAAGGCGGTCGCGCTGGAGGAGGCGGAGGAAAAAGCGGAGGCGGAGAGCAAGAGCAGTGAGGAAACGGCCGCCCTCCTGGCAGAAGCGGAACGCCTGAAGGCGGAGACGGAAGCCGCCGAAAAGGCGCGTGCGGAAGCGGAAGCGGCGCTCGCCGAGGCCAGACGCCTGAAAGAAGAGGCCGAAGCGGCGCTTGCCGAAGCAAAGGAAAACAAAGAAGAAGAGGCCGAAGCGGCGCTCGCCGAAGCAAAGGAAGACATAGAAGAAGAGGCTGAAGCGGCGCTCGCCGAAGCAAAGGAAGACATAGAAGAAGAGGCCGAAGCGGCGCTCGCCGAGGCAAAGGAAGACATAGAAGAAGAGGCTGAAGCGGCACTCGCTGAGGCAAAGGAAAATATAGAAGACGAACCGAGGGAAATCAAAGAATGAGTGAATTCTTAAAGCTGTCATATGAACTGATTTCTGCGGTCATCTACAACCTGGTTGCCTGCATTACGGGGTTTTTCGGAGGACTTGTAAAGCTGTTCATCACCGGTTGGCCGGAATATGCGACCATTTTCGGCGCGTATTTTTCCGGACTGCCGTTCTTTGCCAAAATTCTGGCGATCCTGTTGGTAATCATCCTGATCGCGATTCCGGTGGGCCTGATTTTCCTGCTGGTGCGGTGGATCGTTATCCGGATACGGCTCCGGGCCAGCAGCGACGACAACGTCATGCTCTACCGGGAAATCGGCCGCCTGAACAAGCAGGTGCTGGAGCTGATGGATGAGAAGAACAAGATCCTTGCTCTGAAGGTCGGCACCATGGGCACCGGACTGAATCCGGCGCTGGCCGGCCAGGTGATCGACGTCGACGCGCAGGAGGCCGAGCCGGAGGGACTCCCGGCGGCGATTCCGTCCGTGGTGGGAATTCCCGCGGACAACGTGCCGTCCGGCGGCACAGGTTATGCCGCTGCGGGCGGCGCGGGATATGTTGCTGCGGGCGGCGCAGGCGCTGTATCGGGCGACGGCGGTGTGGTCGGCGGCGTGATCGCCGGAACCGATCCCTCGGCAGCCGCAGCTGCGGCCGCAGCTGCCGTTACCGCGGCGGAGCAGGCGCGCGACAAGGAGGCGGAGGCCAACGCGAACCGCTTCCCGAAGCTCACGCTGGTGGATCAGAGATACGAGGACTACGAAGAGCCTGCTTTCGACAACGACGTTACGCTGCAGGAGTTCACGGAGAATTACCGGCTGTTCGCCGCAAGTCAGATGCATCTGTACTATACGCCGGAAATCGTCCGCCGCTTCGTGGCGGGTATGGCGTCCAGTAAGATCCTGATCCTGGAGGGTATTTCCGGTACCGGTAAAACGAGTCTTCCGTATTCGTTCAGCCGCTATCTGGAGAACCCTGCGACCATGGTCTCTGTCCAGCCGTCCTACCGGGACCGCACGGAGCTGCTGGGATACTTCAACGAGTTCTCCAAACGCTTTAACGAGACGGAATTCCTGCGCGCCCTGTACGAGGCGTCTTACCGGAAAGAACCGTCGCTGGTCGTGCTGGATGAGATGAACCTGGCGCGTATCGAGTACTACTTCGCAGAGATGCTCTCCGTCCTGGAGCTGCCCAGCAAGGACGAGTGGCAGCTGGATCTGGTGCCTACCGCATGGGAGGGCGATCCAAAGCTGATGACAGGCGGCAAGATCTTCGTCTCCCCGCATCTGTGGTTCGTCGGCACCGCGAACAACGACGACTCCACCTTCACCATCACGGATAAGGTCTACGACCGTGCGATGCCCATCGAGCTGAACGAGCGGGCCGACGCCTTTGAATGCGCACCGCAGGCTCCGTGCCGGATCTCCTGCGACCATCTGGAGGAACTGTTCGCCAAAGCCAAGGATGATCACCCGATCACCGAATCGACGATGGCCAAAATGATCAAGATCAACGAGTATCTGATGACGCGGTTCCGTCTGTCGTTCGGCAACCGAATCATGAAGCAGATGTACGATTTCATCCCCGTCTATGTGGCCACCGGCGGTACGGAGCTGGACGGCCTGGACTACATCATGGCACGTAAGGTGCTGAAAAAGTTTGAGACGCAGAACGTCACCTTTGTCCGTGACGAGATCAAGGGCCTGATGGCCTATATGGAAAAGACCTTCGGCAAATCCCACATGCAGGACAGCATGTTCTACCTGCAGAGGATCCAGAACCTGTATTAAAGTTTCTCAGACTGCGGCGCCGGCACCCAGTGCGCGGCGCCGCTTGTGTGTAAATCGACCGACAGTTCGGAGGCGCGGAAATGGCACATACCATCAACGATCTGTATCTGAAATATGTGAATCGCGTGGGGAGGTCCCTGGAAAACGACCGATATTTCCAGTACCTCTTTGAGATGGTGCAGGCGGGCAGCAATATCCTGCAGCAGAAGCACCAGGTCCTGCACAAGGTCGTGGACGAGCGCTGGCTGAGCACCATCGAGGAGAGCCTGGACGCCATCACGACGATCATCGACAAGCCGCGCCGTTTCGTGACCACCGAGGAAGAGGTGGTGCCGGTGGAGCTTGCCAAGAAGATCACCGCGGACAGCATCCTGCACCTCAGCCAGAATACCCAGTTCATCGCGGGCGATGAGGGCGGTAACATCTATCCCACCCGGATCCTGAACGTGAGCACCACAGAGAGCTTCGACCTGTACGAAAACCGGTTCATCTACCATCTGATCCAGCGGCTGGTCGCGTTTATCGATAAGCGGACGGACGTCATCTTCTGGTCGACGGGCGACGAGACCTCCAATATGCTGAGCATGGAGAGCAGGGTGGACGACGCTTACGAGACCATCGACTACAAGATCCAGATGACGGTGAAGAACCGACAGAGCTTCGCGGAAAACGACAGCGAAAATATGCAGGTCTTTATGCGGATCGACCGTGTCCGCCGCCGCGTCATCGCTCTGCGGAACAGCGCGTTCTGCAGCCTGATGGCCGGCTGTGCAAAGGTGCGCAGTCCCATCCAGCGGACGAACCTTATCATGAAGGATCGGCAGTACCGCACTTGCTACAAGCTGTGGCAGTTCCTGGAGAGCTACGACGACGTGGGCTACACCATCGACGTGCAGGAGAAGGCGCTGGAGTTCGACGAGGAATACCAGTTCCAGATGTTCACGAATCTGATCACAAATTACACCGTGTTCAAGAGCCTGCTGGAGGCGGATCCCCGCAAGCTGGAGGAGATCCCGCCGAAGCGGCACAAGGTGATCAAGCCCAAGTTCATCAAGCAGATCAAGGAAGAGTTCGTAGACGATTATGATCTGCCGGATGTGGAGATCCGGAAGGTCATCATCGAGGAGGTCACGCAGGCCCAGCTGGACGCGGAGGCGAGGCTGGCGGAGCTGACCGAGAAATATAAGGAGATGGAGGCCGCGCTGGAGGAGAGCGAAGAGCAGTCCCAGCGGGCGTTCCAGCAGATGAGCGCCGCCATGCAGAACGCCATCGCCGCCGAAAACCGGGCGGACGAGGAGGCGGCGGCGCGGGCCTCCGCCGAGGCGAAAGCGGCCGAGGCCGAGACCGCGAGAGCCGCTGCCGAGCAGGCGAAGCAGGAGGCGGAAACCGCACGGGATGCGGCGATGAAAGCGCGCGCGTTGGCCGACGAGGCCCGCGACGCCGCGGAACAAATGGCGGAAGAGGCCGCTGCCGCAGAGATCCGCGCCGTTCAGGATGCGGAGCAGGCGCGGCAGGCTGCTGACGCGCAGATTGCGGCCAAGGAGGCGGCGCGCGCCGACGCGGAGAAGCGGATGCACGCAGAGATGGAGCTCCGCACGGCTGCAGAGCAGGCCCGCGCAGAGGCCGAGGAAGCGATGAGAGCCGCAGACGAGCGTGCGTGGGCGCTGGACGAGGCAAAGACACAGGCAGAGGCCGCTGCGGAACAGGCGCGGCAGGAGGCCGAGGCGCAGGTAGCCGCGGCGGAAGAGCTGCGGACTGCTGCAGAGACACAGATGCGCGCGGAGATGGAGCTCCGCGCGGCTGCGGAGCAGGCCCGCACGGAAGCGGAGGAAGCGAGAAAAGCCGCGGACGAGCGCGCGTGGGCGTCGGGTGAGGCACAGGCGCAGGCGGAGGCCGCCGCCGAGCAGGCACGGCAGGATGCGGCTGCACAGGTAGCCGCCGCAGAGACGCAGATGCGCGCAGAGATGGAGCTCCGCGCGGCCGCGGAGCAGGCCCGCGCAGAGGCCGAGGCAGCAAAGAAAGCGGCAGACGAGCGCGCGTGGGCGTCGGACGAGGCGAAGACGCAGGCGGAGGCCGCTGCGGAACAGACCCGGCAGGTCGCCGAGGCGCAGATCGCGGCCAAGGAAGAGGAGCGCGCCGCAGCGGAGAGCCGGATGCGCGAGGCGATGGAGCAGTGCACCGCCGCCGAGCGGGCGAAAGCCGCAGCGGAGGAAGCGAAGAAAGCCGCGGACGACCGCGCATGGGCGTCCGGCGAGGCACAGGCGAGAGCCGAGGCGGCCGCCGAACAGGCGCGGCAGGAGGCTGCCGCACAGGTAGCGGCCAAGGAAGAGGAACGCGCCGCAGCGGAGAGCCGGATGCAGGAGGAGATCGAGCAGCGTGCGGCCGCCGAGCGGGCGAGAGTCGCAGCGGAGCAGGCAAAGTCCGAGGCGGAGCACCGCGCATCGACTGCGGATGAAGCCCGGGCACAGGCGGAATCCGCGGCGGAGCAGGCCCTGCGGGCCGCGGCGGCCGAGCTGGAGAGCCGTTCGACCGCGGAGGCGAAGATGCGCGAGGCGATCGAACAGCGCACGGCTGCCGAACAGGCGAAGGCCGCGGCGGAGTCGGCCCGCGCAGCCGCGGAGGCGGCGGTATCCGAAGAGCGGAAAGCGCATCTTGCCGCGGAAAAACGGGCGACCAAAGCCCTGGCGCGCGCGGAGCGGGAGGCCAAAGCCCGTGCCAAAGCACAGGAAAGGGCGGACGCCAACAGTCTGTCCAAGTACATCGTACAGCGTCTCCGGAACCGTCAGCAGGACAATTCCGATGACGGAACGGAGTAAGCGGAACGAATGAAGGACGTATTGCTGAAAATCCTGAACGGGATTGCCATTGCCGTGATCGTGCTGTCCCTTTTGCTGCTGATCACGGTGGTGATGACCGGGAGCGGGAAGGCGCCGAATTTCCTCGGATATTCCGTGTTTCGCGTGATGACCGGCAGTATGGAGCCGGAGATCCCAACGGGCGCGATGATCGTGACGCACCGCGTGGACGCGGAGGACATAGCGGTCGGAGACGTGATCACATTTTACTCCCGGGATCCGAAGCTGAACGGCTCGCCCAATACGCACCGCGTGGTCGCGGTGGAACAGGACGGCGGCGCATTGGTGTTCCGCACCATGGGCGACGCAAACCATGTGGAGGACGAATATCCGACCCATGCGGGCGACGTGATCGGCGTCGTGGTGTTCTCCTCGCTGTTTCTGGGCAAGGCGGTCCGGCTGCTGTCCAACCCGCTGATTTTCTTCCCGCTGCTGATCGTGCCGCTGGCGATCCTGCTCGGCGTCAATCTGTTCAGCACGGTGCGGACGGCAAAACGCCTGGCAAAGGAAGAGGAAGAGGCGCTGATCCGGGAGATCCTGGAGAAAAAGCGGCAGAAGGACGAGGCCGCAAAGATGTCCGCCGCGGAGGCGGCGCCGGAAGAATTGGAGGAGCCTGCAGAGCCGGAGAAGCCGGAAGAACCGCAGGAATAAAAACAAAAAAACGCCCGGTACAGGGATTTCCCTATACCGGGCGCTTTTTGTTTTTCTGTCAGTCCAGATCGGCCGGGCAGAGGACCGAGGCGGTCCGGGACGGCAGATACAGGCGCACATGGTTGCCGGGCAGGTCGGGCGTGTACGCGCTGACCGTGTCTCTGGCCACGCGGGCAAAGCCGCCGTAGCAGTCGTCGTCGCTGCTGAACAGCACCCGGTAGTCCACGCCGCGGCTCACCGGGATCGCGTAGTCCGTGTAGCTCTGGTAGGGGTGGAAGTTGAACACAAACAGCAGGCCGCCCCGCTCAAAGGCAAGCACGTGGTCGTCCTCGTGCATCCACTTCAGCTCCGGGTATTCCTGATCGAAAATGCGGTAATAGGCCGCCGTGCGGATCATGTCCCGGTCAAAGTCGTTGAGGCAGCCGTATTTCAGCGCGGGGTTGCGCATGAGGCTCCACTGTCGGCGGCAGTACTGGAAGCTGTTGCCGTTGCCGGGCCGCGGGAAGTCGATCCACTCCGGGTGGCCGAACTCGTTGCCCATGAACGTCAAATACCCGACGCCGCCCGCCGCCATAGTCAGGAGCCGCAGCAGCTTGTGCAGGGCGACGGCCCGGTCGATGACCAGCGTGTGGGTGTGCCGCTCCATCTGGTCGTACATGGCCGCGTCGGCAAAGCGGAAGATCATGGTCTTGTCGCCCACCAGCGCCTGGTCGTGGCTCTCCACATAGGCGATGGTCGGCGCGTTGCGGAACGTGAGCTCATGCCAGATCGCGCCCAGGTTCCAGTCCTCGTCCTTCCGTTCCTTGGCGAGTCGGATCCACATGTCCGGCAGACCCATGCCCAGCCTGCAGTCAAAGCCGATGCCGCCCTCCGGCACCGGATCGCACATGCCGGGCATGCCGGACATGTCCTCCGCAACGGTCAGCGCGTCGGGCTTTACCTCGCGGATCAGCTCGTTCGCGAGCTGGAGATAGGTGACGGACTCCACGTCCGTGTTCATCGTGAAGTACAGGTCCAGACTGCTGAAGTCCACGCCCAGACCGTGGTCCAGATACAGCATGGAGGTGACGCCGTCGAACCGGAACCCGTCAAAGTGGTACTCCTCCAGCCAGAATTTGAGGTTGGACAGCAGGAAGTGCAGGACCTCCGGCTTGTCATAGTTGAAGCATTTGGTGCCCCAGGCGGGGTGGTCGCCCCGCGGTCCCTCGTGGAAAAACTGGTAGGGCGTGCCGTCGAACAGATTGATGCCCTCCAGCGTGTTGCCCACCGCGTGGGCGTGCACCACGTCCAGCAGGACGCGGATGCCCATTTCGTGCGCCCGGTTCACCAGATATTTCAGGTCGGCGGGGTAGCCGAAGCGGCTGGAGGCCGCGAAAAAGCTGCTGACCTGGTAGCCGAAGGAGCCGTAGAACGGGTGCTCCATCACGGCCATAAGCTGCACCGTGTTGTAGCCCAGCTCCTGCACGTGGGGCAGGACGCTGTCGGCAAATTCCCGGTAGGTGGCGATGCGGTGGTCCTCGCTGGACATGCCCACGTGCGCCTCATAGATCAGCGGCGGCGCGTCGGAGCGGAAATCCGCGTCGGTCCAAGGGTACGGCTCGTCCTCCCAGACCTCACAGCACCAGCTCTGCGTGATCCAGTCCTGGGTGACCCGGCGGGCGTACAGCGGCACGTGCTGGGTCAGCCGGTCGCCGTTGCGGACAATGGTGAGCACCCGGCTGCCGTTGTGCAGCGTGTCGCCGGGCAGGAACACCTCCCAGTCGCCGTTCTCCAGCCGCTGCAGCGGCGTGTCCAGCCAGTGCCAGTCGTTGAAATCTCCGGTGAGGTACAGCTGGTCCGCGCCGGGGGCCCATTCGCGGTAGACCCAGCCGTCCGCCCTGCGGTGGAAGCCGTACCACTCGTGGGCGTTTGCAAAATCGCGCAGGGTCCCGCCCGCCGGGAGCAGCTGCTGCCGCTTGGCGATCCACCGCTCCATGCGGTATTCGATGTCCCGGGCAAAGGGCAGCAGCTCCGGGTGCTTCTGCAGAATGGCATACACGGCATTCGCCTGCCTTTCCTTTTTCTACTACTATAGCATACCGCGACAGGGTTTGTCTATGACGGCCGCGGCACCAGCGCCGTCCGGTGGAGCGGCGTGTACACGCGCCTGCCGCGGAGCTGCTCCGAGCAGAAAAGCGTCATGTGCCAGGCCGTAAAGGACAGGGGCGGGAGCTGTGCTGACAGCGCCTCCGGCGTCTCTCCGTCCCGGAGCACGGCCCGGCGGGCCAGCGTCAAATGCGGCCGGTACGGCTGCGTCTCCAGCCGGAATCCGTCGGCGCGGAGCGCATCCTCCAGCCGCCGCTGCAGATCGTACAGCTCCGCATCCGCCCGGACCTGCCGCACAAGCACGTCGCCGTCCCGGGAGCGGAACCGGTCGAGCGGCCCGAGCTCCAGCGGGACAGGTCCGGCAGCGGCCGCGTCCATGGCGGCGACAACTGCGGGCACGCGTTCCGCGAAGACATCCCCGAGAAAGACGAGCGTCAGGTGCAGATTCTCCGGAGGGGGGAAGCTCCCCCGGACGCAGGCATGGCGAAGCAGAGCCGCGCGTTCCTCCAGCCCGGCCCGAACCGTATCCGGCAGTTGAATGGCAATAAACAGCCGCAGTTTCGTATCCATGCTCCCAGTATACCGCAGATCCGCGGAAAATCCAAGGGGCCGCCTTGTCAAACGATGGGCGGTCGGGGTATACTGGAGGCGGAATAAAACGGATCGGAGGGGATGGTATGGGTCTGTTCAAAAAGCGGGAGCCTGCGCTCCCGGACTATCCGGCGGAACGGTATGAGCCGGTGCTCCGCCGCAGCATCTGTACCGGGGAGCGGGTCGGCTGCATGCGCGACCGGGATACCGGAAAGGTGCATGAGCTGACGGTCCTGCGCACGGACGCGGACGTCGCCGCGTTCTGCCGCCGGTACGGCACGTCCCCGGCGGAGATCCGGACGCTGTACTGAAAAAGGCGCCCCTTTTCTCTTGCGCGAGAGAAAAGGGGGAAAGAGCGCACCAAAAAAGAGGAAGTATCAAAGATACTTCCTCTTTTTTGCGCGCCTGGGCAATCCAGATCCGAACCGGTATTCAAATCGAAGCCCAACGAAGCGGGGTCGATTCGGGAAAGGGAGAAGGACGCAGCGAAACGAGCGCGAGGTGCCTTTTGATGCAAAGCATAAAAAGTCGCCGCAAGCGATATGAAGCTTGCGGCGACGTGGTGCCGCTGACCGGACTCGAACCGGTACGGCATTGCTGCCAGGGGATTTTAAGTCCCCGGTGTCTACCATTCCACCACAGCGGCGTGTCTGCCGGAAAGCGCGGCTTTATTGTAGCCCATTCGCGCCTGCCTGTCAACCGGGAGCCCGTCGGAACCGCGGCGCGGCGAGCGGAATAGAATGAATCGGAATACCGATGTCCCGTGCGGCGGGACGGACAGGAGGAGCTATGAAATTTGCAGTAATCGGCGGCGATATGCGGCTTGGAAAGCTGGCGGAGCTTTTGGCGGCGGACGGACGGGAAACGACCGTCTTTGCTCTGGATAAGCTCCGTTTTCCGGACACGATCCGGCAGGCAAAGACGCTCCGGCAGGCGGCAGAGGGCGCGGACTGCGTGGTGCTGCCGCTGCCCGCCTCCATCCGCGACGGCGCGCTGAACACGCCGCTCAGCGGCGACAGCCACAGTCTGGCCGCCGTATTTGAGGCGATCTCGCCGGGGCAGCCGGTGTGCGCCGGGCGCGTGACCGAGGAAATGCGGGAGCTGGCCGCGGTCCGGCATGTGGAGCTGATCGACTACTTTGCGCGGGAAGAACTGACCGTCGCCAACGCGGCGGCTACGGCGGAGGGCGCGGTGCAGATCCTGATGGAGGAGCTGCCCGTTACGCTCACCGGGGCGAAATGTCTTGTGATCGGCTTCGGCCGCATCGGCAAGCTACTGGCGCACCGCCTGCGCGCCTGCTGCGCGGAGGTGACCGTATCCGCCCGCAGCCACGCCGACCGGGCCTGGATCCGGGCATGCGGCTACACGCCGGAGGACACGACGCGTCTGGACGGACGCCTGTCCGGATATGACGCGGTGATCAATACCGTTCCCGCCCGGGTGCTGGGCGAGGATCGGCTCCGGGAGCTTGCACCCGGGTGCCTCGCGCTGGATCTGGCCTCCAGACCCGGCGGCATGGATTTTGCCGCGGCCGCGGCGCTCGGCGTCAAGGCGGTGTGGGCGCTGAGCCTGCCGGGCGAGGTGGCCCCGGAGAGCGCCGGCGCCGCCATTCGGGACACGGTATATCATATTCTGCAAGAACGAGGCGTCCTGTAATGGAAAAGAAACGTCTGGGCTTCGCCATGTGCGGGTCCTACTGTACTTATGAGGAGGTCCTGGAGACGGCGGCGCAGCTCGCGGAGCAGTACGCGCTGCTCCCAATTCTGTCCGAGCACGCTGCAGCGACGGACAGCCGTTTCGGGACCGCGGCGGAATTCCGGGAGCGACTGGAGACCATCGCCGGGCAGCCGGCGATCGACTCCATCCCCGGCGCGGAGCCCATCGGGCCGAAAAAGCTGCTGGAGGCGCTGGTGATCGCGCCCTGCACCGGCAATACGCTGGCCAAGCTGGCCGCCGGGATCGCCGACACCAGCGTCACCATGGCCGCCAAGGCGCATCTGCGCAACGGCCGGCCGCTGGTGATCGCCGTATCCACCAACGACGGCCTTGCCGGCGCGGCCGCCAATATCGGAACGCTGCTGGCCCGGCGGAACGTGTACTTCGTGCCGTTCGGGCAGGACGATCCGGTCGGAAAGCCCACCTCGCTGGTGGCGCATTTCGCACAGATCGGCGATACGGTGAAGGCCGCCCTGCAGGGGCGGCAGCTGCAGCCCCTGCTGGTATAAAGGAAAAAAGCAAAGCGCCCGTTCCCCGGAACGGGCGCTTTTGTCGCTTCTGTATTCCGGCTTCAAGCCTCCCGGCCCAGCCGGCCGGCGACACGGCCGGAGGACCAGGCCCACTGCAGATTATAGCCGCCGCAGTCGCCGTCCACGTCCAGCACCTCGCCGCAGACGAACAGGCCGGGGACCAGACGGCTCTCCAGCGTGACCGGGTCGAACGCGCCGCCCGACGCGCCGCCCGCAGTGACCTGGGCGTTTTCAAAGCCCATGGTCCCGGTGACCGGGAGGCGAAACGCCTTCACGGCGCGGCAGACGGCGTCGAGGTCCGCCGCCGTCAGCGCGGAGACCGGCATATCCAGCCGGAACCCGGCGGCGCGCAGCACCGTCCGGCCCAGCCGGTTGTGCAGGACGCCGGTGAGAAAATTCTCCATGGTCAGCTCGGACGCGGCCCGGACGCGTGCGTCCAGCAGCGCGAGAAGCCCGTCCTCCGTGCGCGGCGGCAGCAGATCGAGGACCACGGCGCAGTCGCCCGCATGCCGGGCCGCCGCGCGGGACACGTCGAAGATCGCAGGGCCGCTGACGCCGTATTCGGTGAACTGCACCTCGCCCCGGGACGACGCGAGCTCCGTCTCCCCGCGCAAAAGCCGGACGCCGGCCTCCGTCCGGACGCCTTTCAGCGAGCGTACCCAGACGGGGTCCGTTTTCAGCTGGACCAGAGAGGGGGTCAGCGCCGTGATCGGATGACCCAGCGCGCGCAGGAGCGCGTGCCCGTCGCCGGTGCCGCCGAGCTTGCCGCCCGCGGGCCCGCCGCAGGCCAGAATGACCCGGTCCGCCCGAAACACGCCCTCGGGCGTGTCGGCGGCAAACCCGGCCTCCGTCCGCCGCAGCGCGGTCACCGGCGTACCGCAGCACAGGCGGACCCCGGCGCGCGCCAGCGCGAAGCGGAGCACGTCCGCTACGCTGTTCGCGCTGTCGGAGAACGGGTAGACGCGGCCGGAATCCTCCGCCGCAGTCACAAGACCGAGCGAGGCGAAGTATTCCAGCGTCTGTTCCGTATCAAACGCGGTCAGCGCATGCAGCAGCGCGGGCGTCTCCGTGTGGTAAAAACGGGCGTCCGCGTGCAGATTCGTGAGGTTGCACCGGCCGTTGCCGGTGGCCAGCAGCTTGCGTCCGGGCCGGGCCTGCCGTTCCAGCAGCGTGACCCGGTTTTCGCTCGATTCCGCCGCGGTGAGCGCGGCCATCATACCGGACGCGCCAGCGCCGATTACCAGTATTTCCATCCGAAACCTCTCATTTGCGGGCGGCGCCGCGGAAGCGGGCCGCGAGCCGGTCGAGCCCGAGCGCCAGCAGCAGCGCGCCGCCCAGGATCACCGCGAACCAGACGACGGTCAGCCAGGCCGGCTGCGCGTTTACGCGCAGGAAAGGGTAAGGTCCGTCCACAATGCGCAGGAGATTCAGAACGACGAAAACCGCGCCGTACCCCAGCGTGGGCAGCAGCGTCCACAGGATGGAACGCCGGGACAGCGAGGGCAGCCTCCGCTCGAAAAACACAAAGGAGACGACCGTCAGGATCGGGCACAGCGTGTGCTGGTAGAGCACGATGCCCTCCAGCAGGGCGGCGCGGTAGCCGCCGGTGACCGGGGCCAGGATCGTGACCACGACGAGAAACGTCACCGTGAGGTGGAGCGCGGTCAGAAGCCGGAGCCAGGCGAGCCACCGGGGCGGTTCCCGCCGCCGGGACAGGAGCAGAAAGCAGAGGGAAGAGCCCAGAGCCAGCAGATTGGAGAGCGTGGTGTAATAGATCAGAATGCGCGGACCGTAATGAAGCAGTCCGAAAGCATTGGAGCCGATCTCCATCAGGAGAACGACGAGATTCAGAAGCAGCGCAATTCGCATGGGAAATCCTTTCCAGAACGATGGGTGAAACGGAGCGCGGCAGGCGGAAACGCCGGGACCGCGCGGACAGAAAACCGGCCGCCCTCGGGCGGCCGGTTCGTATGAGCCTATTTACTCGGCCTTTTCGATTTTGGCGTCCACAGCGTTCTTCTTCACGGATTCGACGCCGTTCACGCAGCTCTTCATGGCCTTGTAGCCCTCGCTGACGCCGATGATCTGGCCGTTGGTGGCCTTCAGGCGGAAACGGAACTCGCCGGCCTTGTCGGTGTAGATCTCGAACTTCGGGCACTTGGCGGGCGCATAGCCCTCCACCGTCTGGTCCTCGATGTTTGCGGCGGGCGCGTTTTTGGCGACGCTGGCGATGCCCTTGCGGCAGGACGCCGCGGCCTTGTAGACCTCAGAGGAGAGGATGATCTCGCCGTTGGTGGCCTTCAGATCGAACTTGACGCCGGTCTTGGTCTCTTTGATAACAAATTTGCCCATAGTACAGGCCTCCTTTTGTATTTGGATCGCTGTTTCCATTATACGGGATTTTTTCGGAATTGCAACAGAAAACCCGAAAAATCGACACATTATCCTGCAGACTGCCGCTTTCGGCGCATCTGCACATGGGGGATGCCGTCCTCGAGAAACTCCGCAGAGGTCACTGCGAACCCCTCCCGGGCGTAAAACCCGGCGGCCTGCGTCTGCGCCTCGATGTAGAGCTCCTCTGCGCCCAGCCGCGCCTCCGCCGTCTCAATGCCGACCCGGAGCAGCGCGGCGCCGAGCCCCTCCCCGTGCCGGACGGTGAGGACGCGGCCCATGCGAACCGTGCCCGGCTCCCCGGCCAGAGAGTGCAGCCGCAGACAGGCGGCCACCGAGCCGTCGTCCTCTGTATAGAACACGTGCAGGCTCCCGTAGTCGAGCCGGTCCAGGTCCTGGTACGGGCAGTTCTGCTCCACCACGAACACCGCCGCGCGGGCACGGAGCAGCTCGTACAGCTCCGTATTTGTCAGCTCCGCAAAGGGCTTGATGTGCAGCTTCATGCAAGCATCCTGCCCGGCAGCGAAGGATCCCGAAGAATGGCCCGGCCCACGCCGATCAGGTCGGCGTCTCCGGCGGTCAGCAGCGTCTCCGCCTCGGCCGCGTTCGTGACGCCGCCGGTGAGCAGGACGGGGACGCCCGCCGCGTCTTTCGCCGCGCGCGCAAGCTCCGCAAACCAGCCGGGCTCCGGGTGACCGGGCCGCCCCGTGCCGCACATGCCGCCGGAGATGCTCAGCAGATCGAGGCCCGCGGCCGCAAAGATGCGCGCCGCCTCCGGCACCTCCTCGATCGACGCGCCGCCGTCCGTATAATCGGAGGCGCCCCAGCGCAGGCACAGCACCGCGTCGGGTCCGATCTCCGAACGGACCGCACGGAGGATCTCCGTGTGCAGACGGGTCCGGCCCGCGAGCGTCGCGCCGGTGTACGCGTCCGTCCGACGGTTCGTCAGCGGGGAATAGAACTGATCCAGCAGGTAGCCGTGGGCGGAGTGGACCTCTACGCCGTCGAAGCCCGCGGCCATGGCGCGCCGGGCCGCCTGCACAAAGCAGTCGGTGATCTGCGCGATGTCCGCCGCCGTCATCTCCCGGGGGACGACGGGTTCTTTGGCGTTCGGATGGGGAACGGCGCTGGGGGCGGCAGGGGGAAAGCCCGTGACCTGCTCCCGCGCCGCGCTGCCCGCGTGGCTGATCTGCGCGATGACCGGGACGCCGTTTTTATGGATGGTCTCCGCGATGGCGCGAAAGCCGGGGATCGCGTCGTCCGACGCGATGGAGACCTGGTTCGGGCTGGACTTGCCCTCCTGCCGCACGAAGCTGTGCTCCGTGATCGCGAGGCCGAGGAATCCGCCCCGGGTGATTTCGTCGTAGTACCGGATCAGCTCGTCCGATACGGCGCCGCCGGCGGATTTCTCCGTCGCCATGGGCGGCAGGACAAGGCGGTTCTGCAGCGTCAGACTGCCGATGCGGATGGGGGTTTTCAGAATCATTTGACACGCTCCTTTGGAATACGGTCCGGGCTGTCCGGCCCGGCGCACAGGTCATAATAATACGGACAGATGTCTTCATAATGCCCGTCCGGCATTCGGAATCCGCCGGGGATGACGCCCAGCGGGCGGAACCCCAGCCGTTCGTACAGATGCCGGGCGCGGGTATTGGAGGCGACGACCGCGTTGAACTGCATCAGCCGGAACCCGGCGGCCCGGGCAGCGGCAAGGCTGTCGCGCACCAGCTGCTCGCCGACGTGCCGGTCCCGGCAGGTCCGGCGGACGGCGTAGCTCGCGTTCGCGATGTGGCCGCAGCGGCCCTCGTTGTTGGGGTGCAGAATGTAGAGGCCGAGCAGGGTCCCGTCGGCGTCGTCTACCGCGGCGGCGGTACGGGTCTGCGCCGCAAAGAACGCCGCGCCGGACACGGCGTCCAGCGGCGTCACCTGCGGGAACGCCTCGCCGTCCTCCACCACCTCGTTCCAGATCTCGATCAGCGCCGGCAGGTCCTCCGGCGTGTAGGGGCGAATGTGCATACGAATCCTCCGTGGTTTTCAGGGCTTTGGTTTACGGGCGGTACGGCCGGACCGGCTCCGGGTCCGGCGCATGTGCGCCGATCTGCTTTTCCATCCAGATCATATCATACCAGCGGCCGAATTTGCAGCCGCACTGCCGGAACACGCCGACGGTCCGATACCCAAGACGCGCGTGAAAGTCCGCGCTGGCCCGGTCCAGATACGGGTCCTCCGCGCCGGCAGGCACGGCGATACAGGCGTACAGGTTTCGGACGCCCATCTGTCCGAGCGCCGTCTCCAGCGCCGCGTACAGGGCCCGGCCGAGGCCATGCCGCCGCGCCGCGGGGTCCAGATAGACGGTCGTTTCGCAGGACCAGTCGTAGGCCGCCCTGCCGACGAACGGCCCGGCGTACGCGTAGCCGAGGACCGCGCCGTCCCGCTCCGCGACGAGGTACGGATACCGCCGCATGGTCTTCTCCATGCGCGCCCGAAACGCGTCCGCGGACGGGACTTCCGTTTCAAACGTGACGGCGGTGTCTGTGATGTAGCAGGTATAGATCTCCAGAAGCCGCGCCGCGTCCGACGGCACGGCGTCCCGGATCCGAATTTCGTTTTCCATAGGGGCCTCCCGCTTTCCTCAGTCGGACACGTCGACGTCCGGCGCGATCTGGAGCCTGTAATCGGGGTACATCGCCTGGATCTCCCGGTGCAGGACGGAAAGGCCCTCCTGCGGGTCGATGTCAAAGCTCATGACCACGTCGAACCGCAGATCCTTCTCCGCGAGGTCCAGATAGAACCCGTGCAGCTGCAGCGCCCAGTCGTGTGCGAGGACCGCCTCCTGCACACGGTTGCGGATCTCCGCGGCCGGGCCGCCGCCGGTGTTGTAGGAATACACGCCCACGCCGGTGAGGATGACGCCGGTTTCCCGGTAGACCCGGGCCTGCACGCGGCGGGTGAGAACGTCCACCTCCGCCACGGTCATGGTGTCGGGCAGCTCCAGATGGACGGAGCCGTAGCTGCGGCTGGGGCCGTAGTCGTTCAGGATCAGATCGTACGCGCCGCGAACCTCCGGCTCCTCGTTCAGGATCCGGCGGATCTCGCGGGTGGTCGCCTCGTCGGCGCGGTGGCCGATGAGGTCGTTCAGCGTGTCCTGCAGGATCTCCACGCCGGCTTTCAGAATGAAAATAGAGATCACGACGCCCACGTACGCCTCCAGAGAGACGCCCGAGGCGAGGAACAGCAGCGCGGAGGCCAGCACGGACAGCGAGATGAACGCGTCAAACAGCGCGTCGGTCCCGGAGGCCTCCAGCGCGGCGGACTTCACCGCCCTGCCCTGCCGCTTTACATAGCGGCCCAGAACCAGCTTGGTGAGGACGGCCGCGGCGAGAATGACAAGCGTCAGCGTGGAGTAGCTGGCCTCCTCGGGATGAATGATCTTCTTTACGGACTCGATCGCCGCCGTAATGCCGGCGTACAGGATCACGGCAGAGACGATCATGGCGCTCAGATATTCGATCCGGCCGTGGCCGAGCGGATGCTTGCGGTCCGGCGACCGGCCGGCGAGCTTCGTCCCGACGATGGTGATGACGGAGGACAGCACGTCGGACAGGTTGTTTACGGCGTCCAGCGTGATGGCGATGGAGTGTGACAGAATGCCCACCACGCCCTTGAACGCGGCGAGCAGTACGTTTGTCAAAACGCCGACGAGGCTGGTCCGGACGATGATCCGGTCGCGGCCGGCGGCGTCGGCGGCAAGGTCAGGGGATACGTTGGGTTCGCTCTTCATACGAATCGTCTCCTTATTGGGCCAGCGAGATGGACGCGGCGGGGGTTTCTTCCGGGACGCTCCGGCTGTGCGCGTTGTACAGCTCCTCTGTGGCGAGGGCCATCTTCGTAACGGAGAAGTCGCGGCCGTGGGGGTAGATGTACCAGGTATCGGTCAGCGTGTTCAGGTCCACGCAGTCGCCGTGCCTGCCGAGGTAGTCATATTCGATGTGGCAGGAATACAGGGACAGAACGGGCTTCACCATCTCAAACGGGTCGCCGTCCACATCGACGCCGCGGACCGTGAAGCCGCGCATATCGTGGACCAGCACGCCGTCGCCGAGCCGGATGAACCGCTCTGCGTTCGGCAGGGAGTCCACGGTGACCGCGAGCTCGCCGCTGGAGTAGACGCCGCGGGCCACCTCATCCCGGACGTTGGCCCGTTCCCACTCGTACCAGTTGGGGATGTGGGAAAACTCCGTCTCGCCGGTCCCGGCCTGCAGCTCGCCCAACTCCGTCAGAGTCCAGCGCTTGCCGCAGGCGGTGCAGAACAGGGAAGTCCCCTGCGAGTCCATGCGGAATTCCGTACGGCAGGCGGGACATTGATACAGCACCTTGTGCAGGCCCTCCGCCCGCTTTTTGTACCGCACCCGGATGCCGCGCGCTTTCTGCCAGGCGTAGTCGTCATACCGGAACGCCTCGGTCAGCTTCCGGTTGATCTCCTCAAGCGGCGTCGTCTTCAGCTGCTCCGGGGTGAACAGCAGCGTCATCTCCGCCTCCGTCGGCGCGACGCCGCGGCTGTGCAGGTTCCAGAACGGGGCGTTGATGTGGTGGCCGTGGCAGATCAGCGTGACCACCGGCACGCCCAGCAGTCGGCAGAGCTTGCCGAGCGACGCCGGGAGCACCGCCGAGGTGCCGCACAGGGAATACCGCGCCTCCGGGTAGATCACGGCGACGTCGCCGTTTTGAACGGTACGGCGGAGGTTGTAGACCAGGGAAACGTCGTTCGTGAATTTCCGCTTGCAGATGCAGCCTACGTTCCGCAGCAGCTTTTCCCGGCCGATAAAGCCGTCGATCGCCACCACATAATTGGCGCGGCGCGGCCAGATGGCCATGGTGGCGACCTTGAAGTCGAAAAAGGCGTTGTGATTGCACAGCAGGAGATACGGCGGCTTCAGCCCGTCCGTGCCCGTGCGGGTGAGGATCGGGCGGCGCCGGAGCAGCTCCGGCAGGCATAACAGGAGAGTCAGGGGGCGCAGATACCATTTGGTCCGCACCGGGGGCTTGCGCATGTCAAAGCGGGGGTATTCCGTCTTCATGCGTGTATCTTCCTTCCGCGCCGCGGCGCAGAGCCGCGGCATGTTGTTTCCGATGGGAGAGAGCAGGGGGCGTTCAGCGTTTGTCCCGGTAGGCGTACCCGAAGTCGATGGGCGGCGCCGTCACCGAGAGGTAGACGAACTCCCCGTCGCCGTCGTTGCGCAGACCGTGCACATCCCCGTCGGCGAAACGCACCGCATCGCCGGCGGCAAAGGGCTTTTCCGCGCCGTCGTCCAGCAGGAGCGCGCCGGTCCCCGCAAGGGCGTACCAGATCTGTTCCGACACCGCGTGCGTGTGCCGGGGCTGACTGGCCCCGGGCGCGAGATGCACCTCGGTGATCGTTACCCGCGTACTGGCGGAGTTTGCCGGACTCAGCAGCTGCCGCGACCGGACGCCGGGGTTGGACAGCGTCGGGATGCTGTCTCTGCCGATGAATTCCATAAGCATGCCTCCGTTTCTTTCTGTATGCTGCGGCACGTCGTACCGCAGCGTGACGTCAGCCCAAATGGATTCGGGGCTTTTCTCTCAGAACAGCTGCCCGGGCAGCCGAAGTTTTTCCTTATATGGAAATCCCCGGTCAAAGGCCTCGACGTCCGCGTCGTCCACGTAATAGCCCTGCGGCGTCCGGTACACGCCCGTGACGCCGTCCAGGTATCCCGGGATCAGCTCTTTGCAGAGAAAGAAAGATGCGTCCGCACCCTCCGGCAGGTCGTGGTAGCGGATCCCGAACCGACTTGCGTAGTCGAACCCGCTCTTCCCGTAAAATCCGATGTTTCCCTCAAACAGGACAGCGCCGAAGCCGAGCGCCGCGGCCTTTTCCAAAGAACAGTCGAGCAGCTTTTTGCCGAAACCTTTTCGCTTCAGCTCCGGCGTGATGCAGATCGGCCCCATGGTCAGGACGGGAATCACCCGGCCGTCGTCGGCGTCGATGACCGTCCGCATAAACATGTTCTGTCCGATCAGCCTGCCGTTTTGCTCCATGACAAAATCCAGCTCTTTGACAAAGGCCGGATCCTCCCGGAGCACGTGGATCACGTAGTGCTCGCTGCAGCCGGGGCGGTAGACGTTCCAGAAGGATTCGCGGATCAGGGCTTCCACTTCCCGGTAGTCCTCCGTCGCCTCCGGACGGATGCGGCAGCCGTCTGCCTGCGTCATGGTTTTTCCTCGCTTTCTTCTTCCGCGGACTCCGGTCCGCAGAGATTATTTCGAGACCAGCTTCAGGAATTTCGAGCCGTTCATCTGCTCGCCGGTCAGATATTCACCGTCGTGAAACAGGGAATCAGTCGTGATGGGCGCGGGCGCATTGAACGGACACTGCGCACGACTCTGTCCCCGTCCGTGCGGACTCATCATCGGGAGAAGTCTGACTTACTCCTCGGAAAAATCGGTGTCCATCGTCGCCTGAAGCCGATAGTCCGGGAATTCCTTTTGGACGGCAGATACCGCATCGTTGAAAGCCGTTCTGCGATCCTTTGCGTTGAAACTGATTACAAGATCAAAGCGAATGGCGTTTTCCTCTTTCAAAAGATAAAACCCGTGCATCTGCGTCACATACGGACGGGAGAAGACAATCTCCCGCACTCTTTGACGTGTTTCGATCACTTCTTTATCCTGCGTGTTCATGGAATATACGCCGATGGCGGTGAGGATGACGCGGTGCTTCACATATACGGCAGTTTGAATACTCCGGATCATCTGGTCCAGATCGTTGGCTGAGTATGTATCCGGCACTTCAATATGGATGGAGCCGTTCCAGGTATCCGGGCCGTAATTGTTCAGAACGAGATCATAGGCGCCCTGTACATCCGGGAAACTGACCACGGTCTGCTTGATTGCTTTTGCGAGTTCCGCATCATTGCGCTCGCCAAGAATCTGCGAGATGGTGTCCCGCAGCATCTCAATGCCGGATTTGATGATGATCAGAGAGATGATTGCGCCGAGCCAGGCCTCCAGAGAAATCCGGCAGAGCAGGAAGATTACCGCAGCAGCAAGCGTGGAAGCGGAAATGACGGAATCCAACGTTGCATCTTTTCCGGAATTTACCAGCGAATCGGATTTGACCCGTACGCCGACGCGTCTCACATACCTGCCGAGAAGAATTTTTACCAACACCGCAACCGCGACAATAATCAGAGAGACGGTCGAGTATTCCGGTATTTCGGGGTGAAGAATCTGCTTGATGGATTCTACCAGAGACGTGACGCCTGCATAAAGCACGATGATCGAAATGATCATGGCGCTCAGGTATTCGATTCTTCCGTAACCGAAGGGGTGTTTTTTGTCCGGCTCTTTGCCAGCCAGTTTCGTTCCGACGATCGTAATCAGAGAACTGCCTGCATCCGATAAGTTGTTGACTGCATCCAGTATGATGGCGATCGAGTGTGTGAAAAGGCCGATCGCGGCCTTAAACGCAGCGAGGAATACGTTTGCGACAATCCCAAGGATACTGGTCCTGACAATGATCTTTTCCCGCGATTCCGCATTTGCTGGTTGGCCTGCGATTTCCTGCTGTTTATCCATAAAGATGCTCCTCACGCTTTGTTGAATTTTTCTTTTCCCTGTCTGCAGCGCGGACAGTTCCAATTGTCAGGGAGGTCCTCAAATGCAGTTCCGTCATGCTCCGCGGGATCATAAACGTATCCGCAGACAGAGCAGACGTATTTGCCGCTTGCCGCAGCTGCCGTGAAATCCACTTCGGCAGGGCGTGTTTCAGGCGGATTGTCGAGATCCAGCACGCGCTTTGCCTCCAGATTTTCGTATCCCTGTGGCGTATGGGTGCCGCAGTATACCGTCGGATGGCTTCGGACAAATGCGCGTACCTGATCCAGAGTTTCACGGGCAGCGGACAGATCATCATAGACGACAGAGAGCCTGTTCTCATAGAGCGCCTCGTCCACATAGGTAACGTCCCCGTGGAACATATAGAACAGGCCGTCTGTTTCCGCAACGACGAGGCTGTTGCCGGCGGTATGTCCTTTTGCCCGGATATAATAGATTCCCTCCCGGATTTTCTGACAGGCCGGGAAGTTATAATAGGCACCGTCTGTAAACGTTACCGGAATGATGTTTGCAATGCCCTGCAGCTCCTCTGCAGCCGTTTCGTCTGTATTTACGTAGATCTTCGCATTCGGGAAAGACCGCAGTTCGCCGGAATGGTCGCCGTGCCTGTGGGTCAGCAGGATCTTTGTTACCTGCTCCGGCCTGTAACCGAGCGCGGTAAAGGCCTCCATATAACTGCAGATGTCTTTTCCGGTGTATAGTACGCTGTTCTCATCCGGCACCTCCTCCGGCGTTCCGGCGGGAAGCCCCGTATCCACAAGGATGACCTCATCGCCCGTGTCGATGAGATAATTCTGCAGGCTGCCGCGATACCGGATGTTTTTATCAAACGTCTCGACGCCGTCCTCGCCGCCAAACACAAAGGGCTGTGTATAAAACCCGTCTTTTCTGAATTTCACCGCTTTGATTTTCATAATACAGAGTGCCTCCTTATCTGAGCTTCAGCCCGTCCCGAAAGGCTTCACCGACCCGGCCGCAGACCTTGTAATAGCCGTGGGTGTAGGGATCGAAAGCAATGGCCTCAAGCGAGTCGATGTCGACTTTCCCGTCCTTGAGGTTTATCTCCTCTACGGAGGTCCGCACTACCTTTCCGATCACGCCGATTCCCGTCGCGCCGCTCTGATATTCCACAAAAGCACACTCCATGGCAATGGGAAGTTCGTTGAGAATCGGCGCATCGACAAGCGTCGACTTCGTAAAGGTCATCCCGCTTTTTGCCAGCTTATCCGGGACCTTATGTCCGCTGACGACACCAAAATAGTCGGCTTCCACCACGTGCTTTGCATCGGCAATGTGAATCACAAAACCTTTGCGGGCCAGGATATTCTCCACGGTTTTATGCGTTTCGGTCAGGTTGAGCGCGACCATGTCCCGGTCCAGCATGGTGCCCCAGGCAGCATTCATGACGTTTACGCTTCCGTCCTCATTGAAAGTGGAGATGAGGAGCACCGGCATCGGGAAAATGGCTTCTGTAGTTTGAATCTGTTTCTTCATGATCAATACCTCCGGTTGTCATTGTCATGTGTCTGCAGCCGCCCGGCGGCCTTTTCTCACATCCGGCATTTTCGGACGGACGCGACGGCCGTTTGCCTGCAGTATGGGTTTTCACGCTTTATTGAAGGCGACCTGGACGTCGCTGTTGTTGGAGATCGCGCAGCAGATGTGCTCTTTTTCCAGATTGTCTTTCGTGACGCGGACGTATTCCATAGACATACTCCTTTGCAGGGCTGTATCGGTTAACGCTGATTGAGGTCGGACTGCGCATCGGAATAGTCGATTATTACCTTCCGGCAGGCCCGGCACAGAAACGCCTCCACAGCGGAGCCGCGCAGGAAGGACAGCTCCGACAGGACGACCGACCCCTCGTGAAATTCCGCCCGACCGAACACCGGACGCTTGCCGCCCGGCTTCCAGTTGATCTCGTGCGGGCTCTGGATCAGCCCCTGTTCCATTTCATTTCCGCAGTACGGACAGATCATGATGCGCACCGCCTTTACCGTTTCCGGTAGAGAATCAGTTCCGGGTCCGAACCGTTCTCACCGTAGCTGCAGACGAGGAAAAAGGTCGTGTCGGCGACGACGCCGATACAGCGGTCCAGAGCGGGCGCCTCAATCTGCGCGCCGAGATAGATCTTCCGGTCGTCAAGAAACCGGACCGTTTCGCCGCTCGGGAGCGGGCAGGCCGGGTTTACGTAAGAACCGGGCAGCTCATAAAGCTGCGCCGCCTGCGGGATGCCGATTGCGTCCAGACACGCGTTGATCTCCTCCAGCAGAAGCCGCTTGAACGCGGCGTACTGCTCCATTCCGCCGACCTTGATGTACTCCGCCGCGACGCACGTTCCCCCAAAGGGGCGGCCGCAGGTCGCCGCACAGCCGCGGCATTGCGCCCGAAAGGCGCACGCCCCGCAGTTTGCTTTGCAGATCGTATCCATAGTTTTCACTTCTTGTCTTGTCAGCCCAGCAGGCCCGCGATCGTCTCCTCATAGTCGGCGTCGATCCAAACGAGCGGCTCCCCGGTTTTTTGATAACCGGCGATGATCTCCCGGTTCTCCTGTTTCAATCTCCCGGCCGTACAGTCCGCATCGTCCAGCCGCGCCTCGATATCCGAGGCGTGCGCCCGGATTTCCGCGAAATGCGCATCGATATAGGCGTCCGTCATGGCAAGGCAGACAAAGCGGATCGACTGCAGATACCGGTCGTCAAAATCCTGCCGCCAGCCGAAGGGGATATAGCAGCCCTCCACGATCAGGTTCTGCCCGTTCTCAACGGCAGTCTTGATGATCTCCCGGACGACGGGCCAGAGGTATGCGGTAAGCGCATCGTCGTCCTCCGGTGTGAGATCCGTATTGCCGCTGCGGATCAGGCCCATTTTCAGATGGTCGACAGAGAGATACGGATATTTGGTTTTCTCCAGCATCCGCTGCGCCAGAAGCGTCTTCCCCGTATGGGACGCGCCGGTTATCAGGATGATCATAGGCGTTTTTCAGCTCCGTTCGGTTTTTCCACGTGCGCAGAACGCCGCGGCAAGCCGGGGACGCTTACGCCGTGCAGAAGGACAGCACCGTTTCTGTATCGTTCAGCCGGGTGCTCTGAGGATGGTATTTCTCCGTCGCGTTTCTCCACAGACCTTTTGCGGCGGCGTTGCGCTCGTTGTATTTGATCTCCCAGCATCCTGCAAACCGCCGGAAGAGCAGCTCCGCCGCGTCCGCCGCAAGATGCCTGCCGCGATACATCGGGAAAACCGTAAATTCGGCCAGAACATAGTCCGGGTCGCCGTCCAGATAAGAGTAAGGGTGGAGCATCGCAAATCCGACCAGGCGCTGCTGCGCCCGGAGGAACAGGGCCTTTCGCTTCGGGTCCGTAAAGTACGCGTCGAAATATCCGTAATGCAGATTGCCCAGCGCATCCAGCTCGTCGTCGTAATAGTTTGTCATTTCATAGAGATACTTCTGGTTGAGGTTCCAGAGAAGCTCTCTGTCTTCCGGCCTTGCGTCGATCAGTTCCATGCCTGTTTCCCCCGGCAGACGCCGTCAGATCAGCGCGGTGCTGAAGTACCGCTCCGCGCGGTCGGCGAGGATCGTGGCGATGACATTCTCTTTCCCGTATTTTTCCGCCATCATCTTCGCGGCCCACACGTTGGCGCCGGAGGAGGTCCCCACCAGCAGGCCCTGCACCCGGGCGAGCTCGCGCGCGGTGTGGATGGCGTCCTCATCCGAGACCTCGACGATGTCCGTGATGATCGAGGTGTCGAGAGTATCCGGGATGAATCCGTCCCCAATGCCCTGAATCTGATGCAGGCCCGGCTCGTCTCCCAGCAGGGCGGAGACGTTTTTCGGCTCGACCGCAACGATCCTGCAGTCCGGGTTCTGCTCCAGAAGATACTGCGCCACGCCCTGCAGCGTTCCGCCGCTGCCGATGCCGGACACGTAGACGTCGATCCGTTTCCCGAGCTGCTGCACCAGCTCCGCCGCCGTCGTCCGGTAGTGCATCCGGGGATTGGCCGGGTTCTGGAACTGCTGCGGCACAAAATAGTCCGGAGAGCTGCCGGCAATTTCCATGGCCTTGTCCACGGAGCCCGCGATGCTCAGCTTCGGATCCGTCAGCACCAGCTCCGCTCCGAGCGCGCGGATGATCTTTTTCCGCTCCTCGCTCATGTTTTCCGGCATGACGATGATCACGCGGTATCCTTTCCGGACGCCGCACAGCGCAAGACCGATTCCGGTATTCCCGGAGGTGGGCTCAATGATCGTCATCCCGGGCCGCAGCCGGCCGTCCTTCTCCGCCTCTTCGATCATGGCCAGCGCGATCCTGTCTTTGATGCTGCCGCCGGGATTCAGGAATTCCGCTTTGGCATAGATCTGCAGGCCGGTGGTCTGCTCCAGACTGATGAGCGGCGTGTTGCCGATCAGATCCAGCACGTTTTGATAATACATATCGCGATTCTTCTTTCTGTATGGAAATTAAAAAGAAATCAAGGTGAGAGGGACGGCGAAACGCACGTCTCGACAGAACTTGCGCAAAGGAACCTGTCGATTTACGGATGCTTATTTGTCCTGCGGCTTATCTTTCCCATGACTCTTTAATATCCTGATGATCTGCAGACCATCTGATTCCAAGCCTTTTATTTTCCCATGGAAATAGTGTATGGGAATTACAGCCATTAACAGAATGAGTAAATTGCTGAAAAGAGCAATATGAATAAAAGATTCAACAGCGCCCGAAGCGAGAACTTCTGAATGAAAGGATATGCCTCCAAATTTCAACAGCAGAAGTCCGGCAACCAATATGAGAGATACGATAGGACCGCCTGAAAGAATCATGATGAGTTGTGCCTTTGAATGGATCTTTTCTTTCTTTACAGGCGTAAAAAAGCCATCAAAAGGAAGCAGATTCACGGACAATCTCTTTGTATTCAGAAGCCTCTTCCCCCATCCAACCCTTATATGCCAATGCGTGTCCCCTGTCGCAAGCAAATAGCCGACAGCATGACCGGCTTCATGCAAAAAGGTTGAGAGGAAGGACAACAACCACAAGGCGACGGCGAATACGGCAAATTCAATTATGACTGCAAGGATCTTAAGCATTGAATACTCCTCATAAACTCCGATTCGATTCTCTCCTCAATACATTTTCAGCTCGTCAGAGGCCTTCGGTTCATAGGGTGCTGAAATAAGGTCTTTCTTTTGGCGGCACAAAAGACATACAGTCTCAACATGCGCCGTGCGCGGGAAGAGGTCAAAGGCCTCGGCGCGGCGGACGGCGTAGCCCAGCGCGGCGAAGCGGGCGGCGTCCCGGGCGAGGGTCGCGCAGTCGCAGGAGATATAGACCACCCGGTCCGGCGCCATGCCGGCGACGGCGTCGACGACCTCCGGCGCAAGGCCCTTGCGGGGCGGGTCCACGGTGATCACGTCCGGCCGGAGCCCCTCGGCCCGGAGCCGGGCCGCGATCTCCGCCGCGTCGGCGCAGTGGAATTCCGCGTTTGAAACGCCGTTGCGCGCGGCGTTCTCCCGGGCGTCCCGAACGGCGTCGGCCACGATCTCGGCCCCGATGGCCCGCCCGGCCCGCCGGGCGAGACACAGCGTGATCGTGCCGGTGCCGCAGTACAGGTCCAGCACGGTCTCCCGGCCCGTGAGCCCGGCGTATTCCAGCGCTTTTTCATACAGCGCCTCCGCCTGCTCGCGGTTCACCTGGTAGAACGAGCGGGGGGACAGGGAGAAACGCAGACCGCACAGGGTGTCCTCCAGCGCATCCGCGCCCCAGAGCGTGGAGAACGTCCCGGTCAGCACCGTGCTGCCGGGGGTCCGGTTCTCGTTCAGGACGACGCTCGCAAGACCCGGGACCGCCGCCCGGAGCTCCGCGATGAGCCCGTCGAGGTCCGGCAGGTCCGGCTCCGCCGTCACAAGCGTCGCCTGCAGCGCGCCGTCCGCCGCGGAGCGGCAGAACACGTGCCGCACCGCGCCCGTATGGGTCTGCCAGTCGTAGGCGGGGACGCCGTTTTTCGCCATCCAGCGGCACACCGCGGCCGCCGCGGCGTTCGCGCCGGGCGTCTGGATCCGGCAGGCGTCCGCCGGGACCACGTCGTGGCTGCGCGGCCGGAAGAACCCGGCCGCGGGCGCGCCGTCCCGCATAGCGAAGCTGAAAATGGCCTTGTTCCGGTAACCCTCGATCCGGGGCGCGCCGTGGATAGCGGACACCTCAACGTCCAGACCGCCGATCCGCGCAAACGCGTCCTGCACCTTCTGCCGCTTGAACGCCAGCTCCTCTTCATAGTCCATGTGCAGCAGCGCGCAGCCGCCGCACGTGCGCGCGGCGGGGCAGGCGGGCGCAGTCCGGTGCGGGGAGGGGAGAAGCACCTGCTCCACCTTGCCCCAGGCGGCGGCCCGGCCCACTTTCAGCAGCCGGATCTCACAGGTCTCGCCCCGAAGCGCGCCGGGCACGAACGTCACCGGGCCGTCCTCCGGCCGGACGACGCCCGCGCCGTCCGACGTGTACCCGACGACCTCCCCGGTAAAGATCCGGTTTTTCTTCCACTCCGTCTCCATCGCGCCGCTCCCGTTTTCTGGAATTTGCATTCCCAATTATACTATATACGACGTGCATTTGCAATTTCGGAATGGCATATTGACAGAGCTGCCGCGCCGCTGTATAATCATGGTGAATCGGGGCGCTGGGTTTTCCCGGCTGAGACGGCGCGAATGGAAGCGCCGGTACCCTTACACCTGATCCGGGTAATGCCGGCGTAGGAAACATACTGTGGTTCCGACACCGTGCCTGCCGTGGCGCGGTGTTTTTACGTCGCCCGGAAATCACAAAAACGGAGGGATTTCCATGCAAAACGGCAACAAAACAGTTCTGGCAATGGTAGAAACGGCGATCCTCGTGGCGCTCAGCACCGTGCTGAGCATGATCTCCCTGTTCACGCTGCCCATGGGCGGGACGCTGACGCCCGCCTCCATGCTGCCCGTCATCTTCAACGGTCTGCGGAACGGCCCGAAATGGGGCTTCGCCGGGTCCGTCGTCTTCGCGGGCGTTCAGATGCTGCTCAGCATCGCGAAGGTGGTCAGCTGGGGCCTGACGCCGCTGGTGCTCATCGTGTGCATCGGCGTCGACTACCTGCTCGCGTACATTGTGCTGGGCGTCGCCGGCTTCTTCGCCGGCAAGAGCCGGACGGCCTGCGTCGTGGGCACCGCCGTGGCGATCGCGCTGCGGTTCCTCTGCCACTTCATCACCGGCATCACCATCTGGGCCGAGTGGGTGGACGGCTTCTGGCCGGTGATCCGGTACTCGCTGTTCTACAACGGCTCCTACATGGGCCTCGAGCTGGTGCTCACCTGCGTGATCATGGCGGCGCTGGTGAACGTGCCGCAGATCCGGAAGCTGCTGCACATCCCGGCGTAACGGCAATTCTCCAAATCCGGAAGCGGCGCCTTCGGGCGCCGCTTCTTTGCTTTGCAAAAGGTTTTGATTGACAGGCAGGGCGTTTGTAGGGTATAATAACTTGCTTTCCGCTCCGAACGGCGCGGAGCGCACGAAAACCGTCAACTGCTTCGGCATTCGACAGCGTGCCGATGTTGAGTATTTTATCGAATGACAGGGAGGTGCAGCAATGCGCAGAACGTATCAGCCGAAAAAGCGTCAGCGGCAGAAGGAGCACGGCTTCCTCAAGAGAATGGCCACCCGGAACGGCCGCAAGGTGCTGGCCCGCCGCCGTGCGAAGGGCAGAGCGAGACTCAGCTACTGAGCCGGAATTGAATGACAGTTTTTTAGGGCGGGAAGTTCCCGCCCTAGCGGTGTTTGTCGGCGGGGGTGCAGTCGTTGCAGTTCACGGATTCGTTAAAACACAATTATGAATTTCGGAGGCTGTACGCCAAAGGCAAACACGCATCCACACCGCGCATGGTGCTCTATTGCCGGAAAAACAGGCTGTCGGGAAACCGGCTGGGGATCACCGTGAGCACGAAAATCGGCAAGGCGGTTGTACGAAATCGGATCCGCCGCCGCCTGCATGCCATTTACAGACTCCAGGAGCACCGGCTCCTGCCGGGGTACGATCTCGTGATCGTGGCCCGGACCGCCGGACGCTTTGCGGAGTATCAGACCCTTGAGGCGGATTTTCTGAGCCTGACGGCAAAGCTGGGGCTCCTCGGGGACGTCCAATGAAAACGATTCTGCTGGCTTTGATCCGGTTCTACCGGAAGCATATCTCGCCGCATACCAGGCCGAGCTGCCGGTTCATCCCGACCTGCTCGGAGTACGCGCTGGAGGCCATCCAGAAGTACGGCGCGTGGAAAGGGACCCTGCTGGCGCTGCGCCGGCTGTCCCGGTGCCACCCGTTCCATTTCGGGGAACACGACCCTTATGACCCTGTGCCATAGAACAGGCTACTCACAATTCAGATAGGAGAGAATGTATGCTTTCTACCATCGCAAAGCCGTTCGGATGGCTGCTGATGTGGCTGTACGAAGCGTTCGGCAATTACGGTATTGCAATCATTCTGTTTGCGCTGCTGGTGCGCGTTATCCTGCTGCCGTTCATGATGAAGAGCAAGAAGGGCATGATGCGGACCCAGTACCTGACGCCCCGGATGAAGGAGCTGGAAAAGAAGCACGGCGCCAACAAGCAGAAATACCAGGAGGAGCTTGCAAAGCTCTACAGGGAAGAGAAAATCAACCCCATGTCGGGCTGCCTCTGGTCTCTGATCCCGTTCCCGATCCTGATCGCCCTGTATCAGGCGATCCGGTTCCCGCTGACCATTATGATGGGCGTTCCCGCCGATCTCCTCGCGGAGGGCGGCGCCATCACCCAGAAGCTGGCGGAGATGAACTTCACCTCCACCTACAACGCCGCCTATGCGCAGATCTCCCAGGCGCAGTTCATCACCTCGCACTTTGACGCCTTTTCCGGGCTGTCGGACAAGCTGCGGGCGCTGGACTACACGTTCCTGGGGATGGACCTGGGCCAGCAGCCCACCTGGAATTTCCTGTGGACCACAGACTGGACGAACGTGTCCGTCTGGCTGCCCGCTCTGGGTCTGTTCCTGATCCCCATTCTGGCCGCCGTGCTGACCTTCGTGCAGTCCCGCGTGGCCCAGGCCGCAAATCCCTCCACGGACGCCACCGGACAGGTCGGCGGCATGAAGACCATGATGTACCTTATGCCGCTCATGACCCTGTGGTTCGGCTTCATGATGCCCGCCGCGCTGGGCCTGTACTGGCTGGCCGGCATGCTGTTCAGCATCATTCAGGACATGATCCTGAACAAGTACTACCGGAAGGTGCTGGACGCGGAGGAGGCCGTGCGTCGGGAGAAGGAGATCAAAAAAGAGGCCGAGATCGAGGAGAAGCGGCTGGAGACGGAGCGGCTCCGCGCGGAGAACGCCACCGTCGCCAACCCCAACACCTCTAAAAAGAAACAGCAGAAGCAGACCCGTCAGGAGGACGAGCAGAAGGCCGCCGAGTGGCGGCGGCAGCATGCGCAGGAGAAGACGCAGAAAACGGCGGAGGACGACCCCTCCCGCGTCGGGAACCGCCGGTATGCCCGCGGCCGCGCCTACGATCCGAACCGGTATCTGGACAACGGCGTGAGCGCGCCCGAGGAGGCGCCTGCCGCGCTGCCGGAGACGGAAACGCCCGTCCCCGCCGCGCCGGAGGAGCCGGCTTATGCGGACGAGGCGGACGTGCCGTACGACGAGGCGGAGACCGCGTACGACGACGAGTCCTTTGACGAGGAAGAGGAAGAGAAAACCGACGCAGACGGAAGCGAGGATTGAATAAGATGATCAAATCCATTGAAAAAACCGCCAGGACCGAGGACGAGGCCGTTGCGGCCGCGCTGGAGGAGCTGGGGATGGCGCGCGAACAGGTCTCCATTGAAATCCTGGAGCGGGCAAAGTCCGGTTTCCTCGGGATCGGCAGCGTGCCGGCCAGAGTGCGGGTGAGTTATGAATACAGCGTGTCCAAGACGGAGGCCACGGAGGCGTTCCTGACCGGCCTGTTTGAGCGGATCGGCGTGGAGGCCGTGCCGAAGGCGACCGAGAACGACGCCGGCGGCATCGACGTCGTGATCGAGGGGGAGAGCATTGGCTCTCTGATCGGCCGCCGGGGCGAGACGCTGGACGCCATTCAGCATCTGACGAATTACGCCGTGAACCGCAGCGGCAGCCGCGTCCGCATCAACATCGACGCGGAGAACTACCGCGCAAAGCGGGCAGAGGCGCTGGAGCGCCTGGCCAACAAGGTGGCCGGCAAGGTGGTCAAGTACCGCCGCAACGTGACGCTGGAGCCCATGAACGCCTACGAGCGGCATGTGATCCACACCGCGCTGCAGGAGTTCGACGGCGTGACGACGTATTCCATGGGCACGGAACCGAACCGCCGCGTCGTGGTGGCCTATACCCGCGGCCAGAGCGGCGGAGACCGCGAATACAGCCGCGAATCCCGCAGATCGGGGTCCCGCCCGCCCAGAGAGGCGCGGGAGCCGGAGCCCGAGAAGCCTGCGCCGGTCGAGGAGTATGTTCTGCCGGACGCCCCCTCCAAGTACACCAGCCGGGAGTGGAGCTGAACGCCGGACGGCGCAGCGACAGACCGCAAGGCGGAGGAGAGAGACAGATGACGACGCTGGAAAAGGTGAAACAGGCGCTCGCGGAGCAGCTGGATCTGGACGCGGACGAGATCCGGGACGACATGGACATCATGGAGGAGCTGGGCGCGGATTCGCTGGACCTTGTGGAGCTTCTGACCACGATGGAGAGCGAGTACGGGTTCGTCCTCATCCTTGACGAGAACACCGGCAGCATACGGAGCGTACGGGACGTCGCGGCGTTCATCGACGCACAGCTGCGGTAACCGAAAATCAAAAAAGAGGCCCGGCTCACCCTGAGCCGGGCCTCTTTGTGTGAGAATTGCGCCCTCAATCGGAAAACTTCTGCGTATAGGCCGACAGGGGCAGGCAGTCGGCGAGCTCCGTCAGGACGTCGGGGAGCGGATCCGCCGCGGGGACGGCCGCCTTGAGCCGGCCGCTCTCCTCCGCAAGCGGGAATGAGACGGTGACGCGCGTGCCCCGGCCGGGCCGGCTCTCCGCAACGATGGCGCCGCCGAACCGGCGCGCGATCCGGTTTGCCAGGTACAGGCCGACGCCGCTGCCGGCCTTGCCGTCCGACAGATCCGGCGGCGATGTGTAGCTCCGGAACAGCCGGGAGAGCGTCTCCTCCGGGATGCCGCGGCCGTTGTCCAGGACGGAGAGGATCGCGCGGGAGTCGGTCTGCGTACAGCGCAGCAGGATCTCTCCGCCTTCGGGGGTGTACTTCAGACTGTTGGAGAGGAGATTCAGCACGAGCTGTCGGAGCGCCTCCGCAGAGCCCCGGATCCATACGGCGGTCTCCGGCGTCTCCGCCCGGACGGCCTCCGTGCCGAGCAGCATGTTCGTGACGCCGACGAGCTCCCGGCAGAGCGCGGCGAGATCCAGCACAGAGGCCGGGCCGGTCTCCGGCAGGCCGTTGAGAAGCCCGTCCAGGTTGCCCACTTTCCGCCGCAGCGAGTAGTAGCATTTTCGGAGCAGGGCGGCGTAGCGGTCGGTGTTTGGGCTGTGCGCGGCCTCCAGCTCCAGCGGAATGGACGCGGTCAGCAGGCTCAGAATGGACAGCGCGTTCCGCGCGTCGGCAAACGCGGCGGCGAGCATGCCGGGCGCGGCGTCTCCGCCCGCCTGTTCCGCCGGGGGCTGCAGCGTGCAGAGCACGTACGGCTCCGCACGGGAGAACACCGCGTCGTAATCCAGAACAGTGACGGCCGCACTCTCCGCAAAGCCGGTCTCCTCAGCCCGGGACAGCGCGTCCAGGACCGCGGGGAACAGCGTCTCTGCCGGCAGCTTTTCCGCGGCAGGGCTGCGGTACAGCACCGCGCCGTCCCGCAGGACGAGCACTGCGTCCCGGGAGAAACGGAACCACCGGGAAAAATCCTGTTCCATTCTGTTGCCTCCTTCCCGGCCTGTCTGCCGAAAAGTTCAGTATCTCTATCCTTTTCGGAGGATACAGGGGAAATACCTGTGAAATCGTGCCAAATGCTTTATCTATAATAGCAAAGGAAAGGGGAATATACAACCGTTTTTGACGCATTTTGTCAAAAATTGTCGAATGCGTTTTTTTTTTGGAAAAGGGCTTTTTTTTTATAGGGAAGTGCGCTATAATAACTATGTCTGAAATTTATTTAACAAACGACGGAGAGCTGCAGCCCGACGGGTTTTCGGATCACCGCCGCGCAAAATGATTTCAAATCAATCTGGAGGTAAGACGAATGAGCATCAAAATTGGTATCAATGGTTTCGGCCGCATCGGCAGACTCGTTTTCCGTGCCAGCCTGAACCACCCCGAGGTCGAGGTCGTCGGCATCAATGACCTGATCACCCCCGACTACATGGCGTACATGCTGAAGTATGACACCATCCACGGCAGATTCAACGGCACTGTGGACTACACCGACAATTCCATCATCGTGAACGGCAAAGAGATCGCCGTGTTCTGCGAGAAGGATCCCGCGAACCTGCCCTGGGGCAAGGTCGGCGCTGAGTACGTCGTCGAGTCCACCGGTCTGTTCCTGACGAAGGAGAAGGCCGAGGGTCACATCAAGGCCGGCGCGAAGAAGGTCATTATGTCCGCTCCGTCCAAGGACGACACCCCGATGTTCGTCATGGGCGTCAACAACACCTCTTACACCACCGACATGACGTTCGTTTCCAACGCGTCCTGCACCACCAACTGCCTGGCGCCGATCGCGAAGGTCCTGAACGACAAGTGGGGCATCACCGACGGTCTGATGACCACCGTGCACTCCACCACCGCCACCCAGAAGACCGTCGACGGTCCTTCCGCGAAGGATTGGCGCGGCGGCCGCGCCGCTGCCGGCAACATCATCCCCTCCTCCACCGGCGCCGCCAAGGCTGTGGGCAAGGTTATCCCCTCTCTGAACGGCAAGCTCACCGGTATGTCCATGCGTGTTCCCACGCTGGACGTCTCCGTCGTCGACCTGACCGTCAACCTGGCGAAGCCCGCCAAGTACGATGAGATCTGCGCCGCGATGAAGGAAGCCTCCGAGGGCGAGCTGAAGGGCATCCTGGGCTATACCGAGGACGCGGTCGTCTCCTCCGATTTCATCGGCGACGCCCGTACCTCCATCTTTGACGCCAAGGCCGGCATCGCGCTGACCGATACCTTCGTCAAGGTCGTTTCCTGGTACGACAACGAGTGGGGTTATTCCAACAAGGTCGTGGAGCTCATCAAGTACATGTCCTCCGTCGACCACAAGTAAGCAGAACCGATTGCTAAAAATGAAACAGGGAAGGCTGAAAAGCCTTCCCTGTTTTTGTTTGCGGCGGCGAAGCCGGCACACTTCCAGTGCGGTGCGTCCGAAGGTGCGGCGGCCCGTATTCTCCTCCGAAACGCAGAGAGACGCCGAAATCGGCGTCTCTCTGCAGGGAGGATTCAACAAAAACGAAGTTACGCAATGGGAAAACCCATGGTTTACTCAGCGATATAACGCGCCAGCATCTCGTGGTGGCGGCGGACCTCTTCAACCTCGTTGGCCATGTAGTCCATGCCGCGGTCCTGCTTGTGGCGCTGGCCTTCAAACTCGGAGTTGATGTAGCCGTCGTAGCCGCCCTGTTTCAGCCAGTAGATGGGATTGCGGTAGTCGATGGAGACATCCTCGTACTCGCCGGGACGTCCGGGCACTTCCGTCATCTCATAGAACTTGCCGTGGATGGAGACGATGTATGGCACGATGTCCTTGAGGTCCTTCGGGTCCACCTCGGAGAAAGAGCCGATCTGACCGGCGATCTTCGCATCCGCTTCGGAGAAGCCGTTTGCCAGAAGCGCCTCCCGGGCGATGTCCGCGTGGCGGATCCCGGCGCCTGCCAGCCTGTTGATCATGCGCAGCGCGTCCGGATTTGCGCCGTGCCGCACGAGGTACGCGAAATTGGGCTCGTTGAGGCGGTACTGGAAGATGCCCATATCCGGCACAAGGCCCACAAACTTCGTATTTTTCTTATCTGCCAGCTCGATGACTTCGTCGCACATTCTGGGGTTGCGGGGCATTCCGCTCGCCCGCAGGCTGTACTTGTCGCCGACGTCGGGCTTGATGTTGAAAGGCGCGTGGATCTCCTTGCCGATCTTCACGCCGTATTCCTCGGCGGTCGGAAGCGCCATCTCGATGATGTCGATCGGGACCGCGCACAGGCAGCGCACATTGGCAAAGCCCAGCTTCGCAGCCAGCTTGATGTCGCGGATCAGCCGCTCAGCGCCTTCCTTGTGGGTCATCACGTGATCGCGGAACTGGAGCGTGTCCAGATAGACGTCGATCGTGACGGCCTTCATGTTGAACTCATCCATCAGATCGCGGAATTCCGCAATGAAATCGTCCGAGGGGAAGGGATACTGGTGGATCATGGCCTGGTCGATGATCTCGATGCCGTCGGTCTTCAGGTTGTCATGTACTTCTTTCACCATATCCCGCAGGTTCATTCTCTTGAAAAACTGCTCCTGCTGGTAGCTATACAGCGATACGCCTCTTTTGATCATCTTTCAGCCCTCCTTATTTCTGCAGTTCAAGGTCGTAGTAGCAGATCACATTGGTCTTGCCGGAGCCGGCGCCCTCGCCGGGGATCGGCGGCTCTTTGACCCACGCTTCGTCGGTGGCCATGTAGCCGTAAGCGCACAGGACGGACTGCTGCAGGCCGATATGATGCTTGCCGGGGGCGAGGCCGCCCTCTTTCTCCACGTAAACCATGCCCTCGTCGTCGTAGTCCCAATGCTCCCAGACGCAGGTCTTGAGCTCCTCAAAGGAGCGCGGCGGCTTGCCGTTGATTTCAAATTTCTGGACCTCTCTGGGGTAGACGACGCCGTCCACCTCTACATAGTATCCGTTGTGCAGAGACAGGATGCAGCCGCGGTAGTCAGCGATGCGCACGCCGAACCGGAATCCGACGACCTTGCCGTCTTTCACCACGTTCTCCAGGCTGTTGTCCCGGATCAGAAAACTGTCAAACATGTTTTTCCCTCCATTGTCCTTGAAAGTCGTTCTGTTTTGTACCCGGAAGGATGCATGCACCCTTTGGGAAAGTACCCCCTGTGTGTTGCCGCACAGGGGGTACTCCTGATACTTAGCCGATGCTTAGAAGCTGGAATCGTAGTCGAAGATGCCCCAGGGCGTCTTCTGATGCCAGATCGCCATGGTGGGAGACAGCTCCTTGATCTCGTCCGCGGTAACGCTTCTGCGCTGCTCGGTGGAGAGGAAGATGCCGTCGCACAGGAGAGCGACATTCAGACCGATCAGCGGGGTCTTGTAGATCTTGTCCTCTTCCAGCTCGCCGGCGAGGTACTTGATCCACTGATACTGCCCGTCGTACCAGATCCGGGTCTCGGGATCGTAGGTCTTGTTCAGGGTCTGATTCTCGTACGCTCTCAGGTCCGCGTTCACATGGATGCCCTTGTAGTTGCCGATGAACCGGATCTGCGGCTGCATCTGCGGCGGGAGCTGATGCTTCGGGGGCTGGCCGAGGCCCCAGTCGCCGCCGAACTTGTCGACGTTCCAGTACTGGAGCGCGCCCTTCTCGCCGGCGATGTAGCACTTGCCCACATCGTCCATGTTGGTGGCCGAAGCCTCCAGGATGTCGAAGGTGATGTCGTTCTTGAACGTCGCAAGCGCGATGGTGTTGTCCTCCACCTCGGAGACACGGCCGGGGATCGGGATGTCGAACATCTGGCGGGCCCGCGCGTACACGGACTCCAGCTCGGGCAGATCCAGCATGTAGAGGACCTGGCCGAAGTCGTAGATGCCGTGGTCGATGGTCGACCCGTGGCCGGCGATCTCTCTGGACAGGAAGTCGCGGGTGCCGTCCCACTCGACGGAGACTCTGCGGCGATAGGAGACGTTCACGGAATGCGCGTGATACACCTGGCCCAGAACGCCCTCGTCGATGAGGCGCTTGCCGATGCGGGTCTGTTCGGAGAACAGGGACGCGATCTGAATGTTCAGCTTCACGCCGGTGGCTTTCCAGCAGTCGTACAGCATCTTGGCGTCCGCATAGGTGGCGGCCATGGGCTTCTCGCTGTAGCAGTTAAAGCCGGCTTTCATGACCGACATGGCCAGCGGGACATGCAGGTTGTTATGGGCGCAGACGTCCACCACGTCCAGATCGTCGCGCTTCAGCATCTCGCGGAAATCGGTGTACAGCTCTGTAACGCCGTATCTCTCGCCCCATGCCTTCAGCTTGGCCTCGTCGATCTCCGCCGCACAGACTACCTTGACATTGGGCATGTAGCTGTACTTCCGCATGTGCATGTTGGAGATCGTGCCGGTGCCGATAATACCAACTCGGATTTCTTTCATAGGATTCGGGTTCTCCTTTCTTGTACGCTGCGCAATGCTTCAATCAGGCCAGGAAGTCGTTGACAGCGTCCTGGAAGATGGCGAGGTACTCGTCCATGCCGGTCGCGTGCAGCTTGTCGACGTACTCCTTGTACAGCTCGTCGGTGTAGTAGCCGCTGGACACGACCGTGTAGTATTCCGCGGTCACGGCGCTGAGGCCGGCGACCAGCGTGTTGTACTCTTTCAGATCCACGGTGAGGCCGAGATACGGGGAGACAGGCGCGTTCTGGAAGTCGACCAGAGCCTTCTCACGGAAGTCGGGATCAGAGCCGTCCCAGGGCCGGCACAGGAACTGGTTGCCCATCGTGAAGTCCATGCTGTGGTAACCGACGTCCGCAGCGCCCATGCCTTCCGGATAGTGGGCGACGCCCTGCTCATTCACGAGGTAGTGCTTGCCTTCCACACCGAAGATCAGCACGTTCATGAGATCCGCATTGGTGTGCATGAGGTTCAGGAACTTCACAGCCGCCGCGGGCTCCTTGGAGGAGGCGGGGACAAAGGTCCCGAACTTCTGCGCGCTGGCAGTGGTGATCGCGCCGGGGGCGATCATGGGGCAGGTCAGATCCAGGCTGGTGGCCTGCTTCCAGTTGACCTCCACGCCGTATTCGCAGGTCGCCAGCGTGGTTGCGTACGCGCCCTTCCCCATGGCGGACTGATAGGTCTCGGTGTCATAGGGGCCGTCGGGGTAGATATAGCCGGCTGCCATCCAGTTGGCGTACATCTTGACCTGCTCCAGATACTGGGGAGACTCGATCAGGGAGCCGACGTTGCCGTTGTTATCGGTGATGATGCAGTACACGTTGTCGCCGAGGGCGTCGAAGGTGTACATATCACTGGGCTTGGTGCCGCAGAAGAGCGCGCCCTGGTGCGTCATGCCGCCAATGCCGCTCTTGCCGACGGCGCTCATCGGCCAATCGCTGTTCTTGATGGCGTCCAGAATGACCTCATAATCCGCCCAGGTCTTGATGTTGCTCGCCTGTTCCGTCAGACCCAGATCCTCAAGCACATCCGTGCGCATGATGATGTAGTAGTTGGAGTTCAGCTGGCGGTAGCAGGGGAAGCCGTACAGCTTGCCGTCAATGGTGGTACTGTTCAGCAGATCCCCGAACAGCGCCTTCATCTCCTGGCCGTACTGGTTGACCTCCTCGGTGACGTCGCGGAGGCAGCCGGCGGCGTACAGGTTCATGAAGGAGTTGGGGCGGAGGCCCGCAACGTCGATCTGCTCGCGGTTCGTGATGGCCAGCGTGAGCTGCGTCTCAAAGTCGGCGGGCGCGATTCTCGTGAAATTGACGTGCACGCCGATCTCTTTCTCGGTGATGGCGTTGACCGCTTCGTCCACGGGTTCGACGTCGCTCATCGTTCCGAACGCGGCGAGCCAGAACTCGATCTCCACGATCTCGCCTTCGTCGTCCGCGCCGCCGTTGCCGCCGGAGCTGTTGCCGCCGGACGGGGTTTCGCCGCTGGCGCAGGCCGTAAAGATGGCCGCAACCATCAGCACGGCGAGGACCAGTGCGATCCATTTTTTCGCTTTCATGATTTTTCCTCCTGTTGCATTCTTTTTATTTTTTCCGGGGACGCCCCCGGGGGGTTACGCTTCGATCAGGCTGCCGTATACGTTCAGCAGGCCGGCGCAGCAGCGCGCTGCATAGTCGAACGGATCGCCCTTGCCCTCGTACTCGACGACGAGGATCTCGGTGCCGCACTTTTCTCTGGCAAAGGGCAGAATGAAGTCCAGATCAATGTCGTCCTCGCCGATGACCGCCGTGGTGCCGGTGGTCTTGGAGCAGGGCTTCAGATGCAGGGAATAGACCCGGCCGGCGAGCTTCTGGATCTCCGCCGTGGGATCGGCGCCCGCTTCCAGCGTGTTGCCGGTATCGAACTGGATGACGAAATCGTCCGGCGTGTTCTTCAGGAGCGCGTCGAGAAGGAACATATCCGCGTCCGGCAGCTTTTTGAACTCGCGGTCGTGCGTGTGGTAGCCCGTCCGCACGCCGTACGCCTTCAGCTTCTCGGTAACAGAAGCGAAGAACTCCGCCGTGGAACCGGAGACGACCTCGTACGTCGCGAGCATTTCATTGGAGATCCGGGGCATGATCAGCAGCTTGCTGCCGAAGGTCAGGTTGTACTCCACGGTGGCGTCCAGATTTTCCGGATACAGCGTGTCCGTGGCCACATGCCAGCCGGTGCAGATCAGGCCGCTGTTCTTCAGCGCCCGGTCAATACGGGCGGCCTCCCACTGGAAAGGCCCGAAGAACTCGATCGCGTCGTAGCCCGCCGCCTTGACCCGGTCCAGCGTCGGTTCCAGATCCTTGAACAGGGATTCGCGTACGGAGAAAGCCTGCAGAGAAATGGGAAGATGACTCATATTCAAAACTCCTTTATATAAATATTTTGCGTGCAGATTTGTCGGCAGCAGAAAACAAAAGAGCCGACGGTCTGCAAGAAATACGTTCTTACAAATTCGTCGGCTCTGCGTCTGATGCGTCTGGCTCTCGGATGACTTCGATATTCAGTTGATTTGCATTGATAAGCGTCACTTGTTTGCACTTCGGACAGAACAGCGGGAAGTTGATCAGCACCGTGTCTTTCCCGATCTTGTCACGCGTCTTATTCCTGCAAACGGGGCACAGTATCCATTCCGTTTTCATAAAAACAACCCGCTTTCGCACAATTTTTCCGATGCGCGCCGGGTCGGCGGCATCGGATTCCTGATTTCTGCCCGATGGTTCCGCAGCCTCCGACAGAGGCCGCGCCGCTCTGACTGATTCTTCCCGTGCTGAAAAAACATACGAAAACAGTTGACCGTTCGGTCGGTAAGTTCAAATTAGCACGCGCCGAAAACCTTGTCAATATGTTGTCTCATTTTTCCATCTGCTCCAATTTTGGCGCGCCTATTTTGTATAATATGCACGAATTCCTTTTTCGGCAAGAACGTTGACAACAGAATGGCCGTCCTGTATACTGGTGTTGGTTTTACCGAACGGTCAATTCGGGGAATGAAGGACGATCGGAGAGGCAATCAAATTATGAATGAAGAACATAATTTTGGAGTCAAAGGGATCGAGGTCCGCCAGAAGCTTTTGTTCCAGGGTTTTGCGCTGTTTATCCAAAACGGCACGATGGAGACGTCTCTTGCCGATATTCTGTCGTACTGCGGCATCCGCCGCGGCAGCTTTTACTACTACTTTGAATCCAAGGACCAGTTTGTTCGGGAATGCTTTGAGACCTGCTATTTTGAGCCGCTGAAAAAAACCACAGATACGTTTACCGAAAAAAGCGGAAACTCTTTCGAAGATATTTTTGACTTTTTCTGCGGCATCACGCGCGAGCTGCAGAGATGGCTGAACGATCGGTTCGGGGATCGCGTCGTCTGTCTGGAGGACGTGTACCCGGAGATCTCCTTTTTGTCCAGAAAGACCAATTATATGGATGATTTCGCGGCCTCCTTTTCGGACCAGGAAACCGTGCAGCTTGAATGGGTCTGCGCGTGCCTAAAGAATATGCAGGAATCCGGGAAGATCCGAAGCGATGTGGATTGCGCCCAGATCGCAAAGGTGATGTGCGACTGCCGCGACGGCATGCTGATGGCCAGCCGCCGGGAACATAACATGGACAGCATGCCGCTGTATGCAAGTCTCGGCACGGCGGTGAATACCTTTGAAAAGCTCCTGAAGCCCTAGGGTGGGAGCGCGGATGCTTTCGGGAAAAAGTATGAGCGGGGGAGGGCTGAAATGCCCTCCCTGCCCTTTTGCGTGCCGGCGAAGCAGACAGGCTCTGCCGTTTTTCGCGCCCGGCTATTGATTTTTCCGCGGTTTTCGTTTATGATGAAACGCGTAAGCAGCGCCGTCTGTCCGGACGGCGGCGGGAAGAAAACGCGTCCCGCAGAAAAGAAACCCAAACATAACGGAAAGAAGGTCATTTATATGAAGCGTTACATTTCAATCGCGCTGGCGGTCCTCCTTGTCGTCGCCCTGCTCGCCGGCTGCGCCGGCGGCGGCGCCAACGTCGCAGGGAAGTATGTCGTCAAGTCCGTCGGCGACCAGACCGTCAAGGAATACTTTGAATCCATGGCGGAAGAGTTCGCCGGTCTGTTCGATCTGGACGATCTTCTCGAGCTGTTCGAGATCTCCTCATTTGAAGAGTTCATGACCATTGAGCTCAATGCGGACGGCACAGCGAAGATCACCGTTGCCGGGGAGGACGACGACACGTCGACCGCCACCTGGAAACAGCAGGGCAACAAGATCATCGTCACCTATGACGGAGAGACGCAGGAGCTTGACCTGAACAACGGCGAGCTCTCCTTTAAGGACGAGGAAGGCGTGAAATACACGTTCGTCAAGAAATAAGCCCGGCGAATCCGAAAAAAGTGTGCAAAAGGCCGCCTGTGAAGGCGGCCTTTTTTGCGCTCTTTTACCCCGCCGTCAGCCAGGCGAGGACGTCGCAGGCGGCGTCGGCAAAGCAGCGGACGGCGGTCAGCGCCTCCTGCAGCGTGTTGCCGTTGCTGCCCACCTCCAGGATCATGGACCCCGCGGTGGCGTGCTGGTTGTACCGGTACTGCGAGAGCACCAGCGGCCGGGCAAGGCCGGGGTACTTCTGCACCATGGCGGACTGCAGATGCAGGGCGAGCTTCAGATTCTCCTGCCACTGCGGGTGCTGCAGCCCGGAGAAGTTCGACCCCATCACCAGCATGACCTGGGCGCAGGTCTCGCCGTCCACCTCCGCCACGGTCCGGTAGTAGTTGCCGTTTTTGTCCGCGATCGCGTCCCGGTGGACGTCGATGACCATCCGGATGGAGGGGTACTGCTCCAGATACGCGGAGATCGCCGCCATGGAACGGCTGTACGCGCCGGTGTACGTGGGGTAGTCGTACAGCTCCCGGTCGTGGACGACGGAGAAGCCCCGCGCCTCCAGCGCCGCGGCGAGTTCGTCGCCCACGCGGATGACGTTGAACCGCCGGTCCTCCGTGCGCGAGGGGTCCGACTCCTCGTACTGATCGTCGCCGTCCGGCGTGTAGGACTCGCTGCTGTGGGTGTGAATGATCAGAAGCTGCGGGCCGTCCGTGCCGAGGCGCAGAGAGAGCGGCTCCGCCAGCAGGGCGGCCGCGTCGATCTCATAATCGGTCCGGTTCCGGAGCAGGATCCCCTCCGCGGAGGGGACGTAGACCGGGGACGGCAATGCCGCCGCGTCGGCCGACGGTTCGGGCGTCGGCTCCGGCGTCTGCGGGGACGTTTCCGGCTCCGCGGGCGGCGTCCGCGCGGCGACCGGGCGCAGCGGCACGGCGGCGGTCAGCGCGGCCGACGCGGGCGTGGCGGGCGTCTTCGCCCGGACAGTCGTCTGCAGCGGGGATTCCCGCAGCAGCGCGAGCAGCGGCAGAACGGCGTCCTCCGCAGCGGGCGCGCCCCGTTCCAGCGCAAGCAGCGCCTCCGCCGCGCCCTCCCGGGACAGCAGGTCGTCCAGCAGGGCCGCGGCTGTCCGGTCTGCGCCCAGCGCGGTCACGCCGCGCAGACATAAAAACGCCGCCGCAAGCAGCGCCAGCTGCCGCAGCGGCAGCCGTCTCCCGCCCCTTTGCCGGGCGCGCCTCGGTTTCCGCATGAGACCATCTCCTTATCCGGTGTGACGGGCAAAGCCCGTACTTCATGTCTATGCAGAGACGGCCCGCGGTATGCGGGGACGTTGCGTTTTGACGGCGAAAATGCTATACTGGACAAAACGGCAGACGGAGGTCAGGACCATGACGAAATCCTTTATTCCCAGAGGCGTGTGCTCCCGCAAAATCGAGATCGACGTGGAGAACGGCGTTGTGCAGAACGTCCGGTTCACGGGCGGCTGCAGCGGCAATACCCAGGGCGTCGCCGCGCTGGCCGCGGGACGGTCGGTGGACGAGGTGATCTCGATCCTGCGCGGGATCCGCTGCGGCGGAAAGCCCACGTCCTGCCCGGATCAGCTGGCCCGGGCGCTGGAAGAGATGCGGGAAGAGGCGTGAATCCGGAGACCGAAGAGCTCCTGAAACGGCTGCAGGAGCTGTATGACCGCTGCGAGAAGACGGCGACGGTCGCCTGCACGGCGTTTCTGACGCCCGCGGAGCAGTATGCCGCGGAGCAGGCGGCGAAGCGGTCGGGCTGGGACAGCCTGTACCTGTACGGCGGGAATCCCGCCAGCGAGCGGAAAATCGCCTTTTTCCTGCCGTATTACGAGACGCCGGAGACGTTCGACCCGTCGCCGTACCTGTGCGCGGTCGCCGCTGTGACGAAGTTCGCGCAGCCCGGGCACCGGGACTATCTGGGGAGCCTGCTGGCGCTCGGGATCCGGCGGGACTGTCTCGGAGACATCTATACGGACGGGGAGCGGGCGTGGTTTTACTGTGTGCCCACCGTGGCGGGCCTCATCGTCGCGAGCCTGGACCGCGTGGGACGCAGCGGCGTGAAGTGCGAGCCGGCGAAGCTCGACGCGGTGCCCGTGCCGGAGAAAAAAGTGAAGACCGTGACGTTCACGGTGCAGAGCCAGCGGCTGGACGCGGTGGCGGCGGGCATGTTCGGCGTGTCCCGGGCGGCCATGGCGCAGCTCATCGCCCAGGGGGCGCTGACGCTGAACTATCAGGAATGCACCCGGCCGGACGTGCCGGTGGCCGCGGGGGACGTCGTGTCCGTACGCGGGTACGGAAAGGGGACCTTCCTGGGCGGCGGGGGCGTGTCCCGCAAGGGGCGGACGTTCGTCTCGGCGGAGATCTTACAGTAGGAGGGGATGGCCATGAAACCGGTTTTTGCCAATACCATCAACGTTTCGCACAACAAGAACAAAACGGAGCTGACGCTCTCCTTCGCGCACATCTATACGGAGCACAACTTCAGCATGAAGGACGGCGCGCTCACCGACGTGTCCGGCCAGGTCGTGGACGAGGTGTCCAGCGTCCTGCTCTCCCGGGAGGGCGCGATGGCGCTGACCCGGCTGCTGAACCGGGTCCTGTCGGACTGGGAGAACGAACAATAAAAAACGTGCCGACAAAATCGACACGTTTCGAATGAGACCCGCTTCGCTGGGTTCGCAGAGTTTGCGCTGTAAGGCGCAAAAAAGAACGATCTGTTTTTGCTGCAGCTCTGCCGCAGCAAAAACTCTTTAAGACGCGCTCTGCGCGTCCTCGCGCCGACCAACCGAGCCGGAGGCGAGGGCGATGGAGCGCGAGTCTTTCCAGGGAGAGCCCAGCGAAGCGGGTCTCCCTGGAGGTTTAAAATTCAAAGTCCGTGCAGAGGCGGCTCTCGCGGATCGACTTGCACAGGGCGGAGACCGCCACGTGGCGCGGATCCTCCGCATAGGCGCGCAGATCCTCATAGGAGTCATAGACGCCGATCAGAACGCCGGTGAGCCCCTCCTTCGGGTTGCCGTTCTTCTCGACCTCCATACTCCGGATGACGTCGATCTGCCCCTGCAGACCGCGCAGCGCGTCCAGAAAGCGGTCGACCTCCGCTTCCGTACCGGGCTTGAATTTCCAGACAACGATATGTTTTACCATGGCGGCACGCTCCTTTCCGATGCTGCCGTTATTATACAGGGCGCGCAAGGAAATGTAAAGGAGACAGCGATGAAAAAGCTTCTGATCCTGCTGATCCTGCTGGTGATCGCCGGCGGAATCGTGCTGTTCGTGATGCGCAAGGAAGACCTGCCCCCGGAGCTCGCCGCCTACAAGGCGGAGCTGACGGAGACAAAGGAGAAACTGGACAAGCTGGCCTCGGAGATCCGGGAACTGCGGCAGACCGTCTCAGAGACGGCCGGCGAGCTCTCGGAGGACGTGGAGGCGGCCAAAGGCCTGCTCGCGGAGAAGCAGGAGCTGTTCGATTCGCTCCGGGAGAAGTACGACGGCCTCGTCGAGGTCTACAACAAACTCGCCGAGGGCGTGGACAGGGTCAAGGCCTACGTCACCGGCTCGTGAGGGCGAAAACCGAATCGGGACGGCCCCGGCAGATTTCTGCCGGGGCCGGTTTTTATGCGGGATCTCCGTCCCCGTCCGGGGGCGCAGGCTGCGGCGCGAAATAGTGCGCCGCGGCGTACGCAAAGCGCGCCTCAAAGCGCTGAACGGCCTCCTTGACCGCCTTTTTCGCCGGGAAGAACAGATCGTAGGCATGGAACCAGTCGGGATAGACGTCGACCTCCGCCGGCACGCCGGCCTCCTGCAGACGCCGGACGTAATCCACCGTCTCGCAGTAGAACGGCTCGATCTCGCCCACGAACGTGTAGCAGGGGGGCAGGCCGTGAAAGTCCGTGCGGCGGGCGGGCGCGGCGTAACAGGAGACGGCGTCGGTCCCGAAGGCCGACCGGAGATACCGCCGCCAGGCCCTGCGATTGCGTTTCGTGTTCCAGTTGGGGGCGTGATTGTCGCGGGAGGAGGGGGTGTCCCGGTCGTCCAGCATGGGGTAGAGCGGCATCTGGAAAGCGACGCGCACCTCGCCCCGGTCGTGGGCCAGCATGCAGAGCGCCGCGGCGAGGCCGCCCCCGGCGCTCTCCCCGCCGACCATCAGTTGGTCGGACCGCACGCCCAGCTCCTCCGCGTGGTCCCGGAGATAGAGCAGCGCGGCGTAGCAGTCCCGGAGCGCAGCGGGGTAGGGGTGCTTTCGGGAGAGGCGGTAGTCCGGCGCGAGCAGCACCGCGCCGAATTTGACCACGAGGGACAGCGCCCGCGTGGCGAACACGTCCTTCGCGGAGCCGGACTGGTATCCGCCGCCGTGGATCCAGAGGACGCCGGGGACCCGCTCCGCCGCCGCGTCCAGCGGGCGCAGGAGCAGCAGTCGGAGCCTGCGCCCGCCGATGGAGACGTATCGCCTCTCGATTTTGAATAAATGCTTTGCCATGGCGTCCGCCTCAGAAGAAGAAGCGCCGTTCCAGCGCCTGCCGCAGCGGCCGGATGACGCCGGCCACGAGCAGCAGCAGCCCGATCGCGCCGAGACCGGCCACCGGGAACAGGCTCCAGCGGAACATGGGCGTGTCGAAGCTGATATGCTGGAAGAACTCCACCAGCATGGTGGAAGCGCCCAGCAAAAGGAAGAACCCGCCGAAGATGAACAGGCGGCCGCGCCGGACGTATTTGAGCAGGCAGATCAGCGCGGTGGAGAACAGGCAGCTGATCCCGAACAGGGGGAATGCGAAGCTCAGGAACCAGCGGCCGCCGGTCTTCAGGCAGATGTACAGCACCAGCCCCGCGGCGGCGACATGGTCGAGCGGGACGAAGATCTCCGCCCGGGGACGCCGGAACCAGAGGGGCAGGACCGCGATCACGTAAAGCAGCGCCACGCCGCCGGCGACAAAGCCGCTCCAGCGCACCTCACCGTAGACCAGCTTGCAGATCATCATTTCCACCGCGATGGAGAGCACGCAGAGGATCGTCACGAAAAACAGGGCAGGCAGATTCGTCTCCTGATACCGGAGCGGGAGGTTGTCGGGGTAGTTGGCCTCCGCCGCCGCGCCGTCCGGGTCCCATACCGGGGTGGCGCACAGCGGGCAGGCCGGGACGCCGTCCTGCAGGCGCACGCCGCATTTGACACAATACATGGCTCTATCTCCTGTTGCTTTCAATATCCACCGCAAGCCCCAGCTCCACGAGCCGGGAGAAAAAGCGGCGCTCCAGCTCCGATTCCCGGATGCTGCGGATCATGTTGACGTACGTCTTGTCCCCACAGCTCAGCACGGAGCAGTTGTGGGGATAGCTGCGCTGCGGACCGATGATGAAATCCATGCGCGCGATGTAGGGGCGCATGACCTCCGGCAGCACGAGGACGCCGAGGTTTGAAATGTTCAGACAGCCGCCGCACTCTCCGCTGTGCCGGTAGACGAGGTCCATCACGAAGTCCTTGACGAAGACCGGGGCAAGCCGGAGCAGCGTGTTCTGCTGCGGCCGCACATTGGCGGCGATCATGCCCGCCATGTTCTGCGGCGTGGCGAGCGCGCAGAGCTGATGGCAGATCACGCGGGCCAGCTCCTCCAGCGTGTAGTCGCCGTAGCGCGGATCGACGCCCAGATTCAGCACCAGCGCGAAGTTGCGCAGGGTCCGGCTGCCGTAGAGGCGGCGGAGATCCACGGGGACCGTGATCTTGACCGGCCGCTGTTTCCGACGCGGCTTTTCCTGCGCCTGCATCGCCAGAATGCTCTCCGCCATGACCGCGGAGAGAAACGCCGTCACCGAGACGCCGAGGCTGCGGGCGGCGGACAGCAGCGCGTCCGTCTCCACGACGCCGGTGGTCAGATGCCGGAAGCCGTCCGGCTCCCGGCGGCCCCGGAGCCGGTAGGAGCGCGGCTCCGCGCGCCCGGCGGCGGATTCGGCCGCGTGCCGCAGGAAGCTGTCCTCCAGCTCCTCCGGCGGCGGCGATTGAGACAGATCCCGGACCAGATCGCCGGGCGGGACGGACAGCCCGTACCGCAGCTCCAGATACCGCGCCGTGAGCGTGGCGAGAAACACGCTGCCGCCCCGGCCGTCGGTGAGGGAGTGGAAAAATTCCACGGCGATGCGGTTTTTGTAGTACAGGACGCGAAGGCAGTTTTTCCGCAGTTCCCGCCGGCTCATGAACGTGAGCGGGTAGGCGTAGTCCGGCCGCACGGTCACGCGCTCCCGGCTCTCCTCCAGATAGTGCCAGAAGAAGCCCCGCCGGAGCGTCACAAAGAACGAGGGAAAGCGCGGCCGGAGCTCGTCCGCCGCCTGCTGCAGGAGCGCCGGATCGACCTCGTCCCGCAGCGCGGCGGAGACGCGGAAGGCGTTGCTCCAGTTCCGCCGGGCGACGGCGGGAAAAATGAGCGCCGCCGTATCCAGCCGGTACCATTTCTTCTGCATCTGCGTTCCTCCCTGAAAAAAGCAACGAGCCGGCCGCGGGGACTGGTTCGTTGCTCTTTGACCTGGTTTGCCGCCGTACGGCGCGCTATTTCGTGTTGTACACGGTGCGGCCGGGCTCCACGGATTCCGTGAGCCAGACGTTGCCGCCAATGACGCAGCCGTCGCCGATGCAGGTGTCGCCGCCCAGGATCGTGGCATGGGCGTAGATGACCACGTCATTCCCGATGTTGGGGTGGCGCTTGATCCCCTTGATGGGGTTGCCGTTCTCGTCGTTTTCAAAGCTCTTCGCGCCCAGCGTGACGCCCTGATACAGCTTCACGTGATTGCCGATGACGCAGGTCTCGCCGATGACGACGCCGGTGCCGTGGTCGATGAAGAACCGGTTGCCGATGGTGGCGCCGGGGTGAATGTCGATGCCGGTGAGCTGGTGCGCGTACTCCGTCATCATCCGGGGCAGCATGGGCACCTTCAGCAGATAGAGCTGATGGGCCAGACGGTAGATGCTGATCGCCTCAAACGCGGGGTAGGCCAGCAGAACCTCCTCCTCAGAGACGGCGGCGGGGTCGCCCTCATAGGCGGCGCGGACGTCGGTCCGCAGTACGGCGGCGATCTCCGGCAGCGCGGCGATGAAGGTCCGGGTGATCTCCTCGGCCCGCTCCTCGCAGTGGTCGCAGTCCTCGCCGTCCTTTTCCCGCTGCAGGCAGGTGGAGGTGAAGATGTCGCAGCACAGCTCGTGCAGCAGGATGGCCGCCTGATGCAGATGGTTGCAGCGGGCGGTGTGCAGGAACGCCGGACGGACTTTCTCCGTCCGGTACACGTTCGGATACATGGCGGAGCGGACGGCGGCAATAAAATCCTCGACGCGCCGCTTCATCCCGAACCCGCCGGCCAGCATAGCCGGAGGCGCGGCAGCCGCCAGCTCCTCCGCAATACGATCCGCGTCCCGATTCAGCCAGTCAAAAATCATGGAAAACGCTCCTTCCGCGCTCTGTGCAGCGTACTGACAGTCTACCGAATTTTCCCTGCAAAGTCAAGGGGGCAGGGCGCGTCGAAAAACCCACAGGACCCCGTTGACAAACGGGAGAAAACATGTTAACATATGAACAGTTAAGCATATGATAATGTGAAGGAGGGAGACCGATGGCGCTGAACGACGTAGAGCGCTGCGAATTCATCCAGGTGCATGAGGACGTGGTGGAGGCCGTGCGGCGGCAGATGCCGGACGACGACGTGCTGTTCGATCTGGCGGAGCTGTTCAAGGTGTTCGGGGATTCCACCCGGATCCGGATCCTGAACGTGCTGCTGGCGTCGGAGATGTGCGTGTGCGATCTCGCGCAGCTGCTGGAGATGAACCAGTCCGCGATCTCCCATCAGCTTCGGATTCTGAAGCAGGCGAAGCTGGTCAAGAGCCGGAGAGAGGGAAAGAGTGTGATCTATTCCCTCGCAGACGGGCATGTGGAGTCCGTGATCAGCCAGGGGCTGGAGCATGTGACGGAATAAGCCGCGGGCGCGGTGAAAAAACAGGGAGGAACCCGGACGTGAAAAAGAAATTCAAGCTGGACGAGATCGACTGCGCGAACTGCGCGGCCAAGCTGGAGACCGCCATTCGGAAGCTCCCCGGCGTGGACGCCGCGGCGGTGAGCTTTCTGACCCAGAAAATGACGCTGGAGGCCGCGGACGACGTGTTTGAGGACGTGCTGGACAGAGTCGACGCCCTGATCCGGAAGCTGGAGCCGGACTGCCGCGTCGTCCGGTAAACCCATGAGCGGAAAGCAGAGGAAGACCCTGATCCGGATCTGCGTCGCCGGGGCGCTGTTCGCCGCGGCGCTGCTGACGCGCGGGCTGTGGTCCGGCGTGCCGTATCTGGAGCTTGCGGTGTTCCTGGGCGTCTATGCCGTGATCGGCTGGGACGTGGTCTGGAAGGCGGCGCGGAACATCGCGCACGGGCAGGTGTTCGACGAGAATTTCCTCATGTGCGTGGCCTCTCTGGGGGCGTTCGCCATCGGCGAGTACCCCGAGGCGGCGGCTGTGGTGCTGTTCTACCAGATCGGGGAGCTGTTCCAGAGCCTGGCGGTGAGCCGGTCGCGCAAATCCATCGCGGACCTGATGGAGATCTGCCCCACCGCGGCGTGCGTGGAGCGGGACGGGGAGATCGTGGAGACGGACCCGGAGGACGTGGCGCCGGGGGACGTCGTCGTGGTGCGGCCCGGGGAGCGGGTGCCGCTGGACGGCGTCGTGCTGGAGGGCGCGTCCATGCTGGACACCTCGGCGCTCACCGGCGAGTCCGTGCCCCGGAGCGTGCGGCCCGGGGAAAACGTGATCTCCGGCTGCATCAACGGACAGGGGCTCCTGCGGGTGCGGGTGACGGCGGCGTTTGAGGACTCCACCGTGTCCCGGATCCTGGAGCTCGTCGAGAACGCGAGCGCCCGGAAGGCCCGGACGGAAAACTTCATCACGCGGTTTGCCGCGGTGTACACGCCGGTCGTGGTGGTGTGCGCCGTGCTGCTCGCCGTGGTGCCGCCGCTGTTTTTGGGAAACTGGCAGGACTGGCTGCGCCGCGGGTGCATTTTCCTCGTGACGTCGTGCCCCTGCGCGCTGGTGATCTCGGTGCCGCTGAGCTTCTTCGGCGGGATCGGCGCGGCCTCGCGCCGCGGGATCCTGGTCAAGGGCGGCAACTTTTTGGAGGCCGCGGCGAAAGCCGGCGCGGTCGCCATGGACAAGACCGGGACGCTGACAAAGGGCGAGTTCGCCGTGCAGCAGATCTGCCCGGCGGCGGGATATTCGGAGGAGGCGCTCCTGGGCCTTGCGGCTGCGGCGGAGCGGTACTCCGACCACCCGGTGGCCGGGGCGATCCGCACGCGCCACACGGGCAGCGCGGCGGCGGTTTCGGACGCGGAGGAGATCCCGGGCCACGGCGTGCGGGCTGTGGCGGACGGAAAAGAGATCTGGGCCGGGAACGACCGGCTCATGGAGATGGCGGGCGTCGCGTATGACGCCTGCGGCGCGGCCGGGACCGTCGTCCACGTGGCGGCGGACGGTACATACGCCGGGTATCTGGTCATTGCGGACCGGGTGAAGCCGGAGGCCGCGGAGGCCATTGCGGCGCTCCGGGGGCTGGGCGTCGAGGAGACCGTGATGCTCACGGGCGACCGGCGGGCCGCGGCGGAGGCCGCGGCGGGGGAGCTCGGCATCTCGCAGGCGATCTCGGAGCTGCTGCCCGGTCAGAAGGTGGAGGCCGTGGAGGGCCTGCTCCGGACGCTGGAGGGCTCCGGGAAAACGCTGCTGTTCGCCGGCGACGGCGTGAACGACGCGCCGGTGCTCACCCGGGCGGACGTGGGGATCGCCATGGGCAGTCTGGGCTCGGACGCGGCGGTGGAGGCCGCGGACGTCGTGCTGATGGACGACGACCTGCGCAAGATCCCGCTGGTGATCCGCATCGCCCGCAAGACCGTGTCCATCGTGCGGACGAACGTGGCGTTCGCGCTGGGCGTCAAGCTCGCGGTGCTGATCCTCGGCGCGGCAGGCGTCGCCGGGATGTGGAGCGCCGTGTTCGCGGACGTGGGGGTCACGGTCCTCGCGGTGCTGAACGCGCTCCGGACCTTGCAGATTCGATAAAAAACAATGCGGGCCGCGATCAGGCGGCTCGCATTGTTGTCTCTCCCCCTGCGCGGCGCGTGACACCTCCTCCGGCCGCCAAAGGCGGCCGCTTCCCCCTCAAGGGGAAGGCTTTTTGCGGCGCGACGCGGGCATCGCGCCCTGCAACCGAATCGGAGCGCGGGTTCCTCTTTTCGAAAGGGGGCCTTTGGGGTGTACGGCGCCGCAAAAGAAAAAACACACGAAAACGGCAGAGGCGGACGCCTCTGCCGTTTGTCTGATTTGAAACTGCGCGATTACACCTCGAGGTTCACGACCATGCGCTTTGCGATCAGGAGCGCCTGCTCACGGGTGGCCTGCGCGTATCCGGCGGCCTTCTCCGCATCCGTGGTCGCTTTCGGGCCGAACTTGTTGTCGCCGATGCCGAGGATGATGCCCTTCGAGTTCATGAAGTAGACGCTGTCCTTGGCCCAGTCGGAGATGTTTCCGTCGTCCGCAAACTTCGCGGGCATGGTGAAGAGGGCGCGGAACGCGTCGTTGAAGCTGCCGTCCGTTCCCATCGTCCAGCCGTCCAGCGCGACCTTCTTGTAGACGCGGGTGAGCATGGTCGCCGCCTGCTCGCGGTTCAGCTTCGTGTCCGGCGAGAACGTGGTATCGCTTGTACCGACGGTGATGCCCACGTTGAGCGCTTTCAGCACCTCGGGATCGGAGGTGTCCTTGAACGGGTTGACCGCGACGGGTGCCGCCGCCGTCCCGGAGAGCGACTCATAGACCTTGACGCAGACGGCCGCAAACTCCGCGCGGGTGATGTCCTTCGTGAGATCCGCGCCCTGGAGGCAGTCGGGGATCAGGCCCAGCGCGGCGGCCTCGTTCAGCTCGGCCTGCGCCCATTCGTGGGCGTTCTCCCACGCGGCTGTGACGCCGAACTGGGAGAAATCAATGTCCGGACTACCTTTTCCCGCATACAGATCGACATTCGCAATCCATCTGTCGTCGTCTCCCGGAAGCGTATTGGCACAGACGATCCCGAAATCGTAGCCCTCGACAAAACCGTCTTTGGAAGCGCGGACTGCATTGAGGCCCGGTGCGGCTTCAAATTCAAAGCCGCCGGTAGAGGAGGCCGTAACGGTGGTCGAGGTGCCCAGCAGACGGACGGTTGCGCCCGGCTCGGTCCAACCTGAAAAGGTGCCCTTGAAAATGTCTTTCTTATAGTTAACCAGCAGCTTGGCAAAGTCTATGGCAAAGCCGTCGCCGCAGCCGGTCGTTTCATCAATGGTGATGACCAGCTGACCGGAGGAAATGTCCGAATAAAAGCTGGCGGGGATGATTGCGGAGACAATGTAGGCGGTGGGACCCGTCTGATCCACGTGGTTCAGCAGTTCCGCAATGAAGGGCGCGTCCTTGCCGTTGAGCTTCACCGTGAAGTTGCTGTCCCAACTCAGCGCCTGAAAGTCGTCGATACAGAGCTGCAGCAGCGCGTTTTTCACGGAGATCCCGGCCGCGGAATATTGCATCGTGATTTTCAAAGCGCCGTCCCCATAGGCGTTTTCAGTATCCTCGCCCTCAGCGTACCATACATAATTGCTGCCATAACCATCTGTTCCCTCACCGCTCCAGTTGGAGCCGACGTAGATCCGGTCAGTCCCCGCGGGGTCGGAATCGTCTTTCGCCCAGGGATAACCGTGGGAATACTGGTCTGCCGCCGTAAACGGGTTGTATCCGTTTTCGCTGACAGCAGATTCATCGTTCAGCGCATCAATATCGCCGACACGGACCATAAGCTCCGCTTCCGAGGTGTTTTTCAGCGTGATGGATTTCGCACTCCAGTCGCCGTTTGCGGTATCGGAAACCGCCGCGGCCGTGACCGGCAGCAGGGAGACCGCCAGCAGAAGCGCGAGGAGCAGAGATAGTGTGCGTTTTTTCACGGAATTACCCTCCTTCAGTTCCACGGAAACCGGGCCGGGAATACGGCCCCTTCCTCAATATTCTTTATTTTAGCACAGCGCGTTCGCCTTTGCAATTCGGAAATGCAGGAAGAACAAAAAAGACGCCCTGCCTGAGACAGAGCGTCTTTTTCGGTATAAATCTATCCGGAGGGGAATAAGCTGTATCAGCCTTCGATGATCCGCTTGCCGGCAAACCAGACTCTCGTGTAGTACGCGCTGGAGAGGCTGGAAATGATGACGCCGGTGTTGGAGGTGGAGGCGTGCACGAACTCGCCGTCCCCGATGTAGATGCCCACGTGGGTCGCATAGGAGCCGTTGGTGGAGAAGAACACCAGGTCGCCGGGCTGCAGGTCGGACTTTGCGACCGTCACGCCGTTGTTCCGGCACTGCAGGGAGGCGCGGCGCTCCAGCTTGTAGCCGAAGTGATTGTAGGTGTAGTACACGAGACCGGAGCAGTCAAACCCGACAGAGGGGGATTCCGCGCCGTACACGTAGCGGTAGCCGACGTACTGCAGCGCGAACTGCACGATCTCCTCGCCCTTGCTGGAGGGCGCGCTCGTGGTGGTGTAGCCCGAGGAGGACCTGGTCGCGCCGGAGGAGGAAGACGAAGAGGACGAGCTGCTGCCGTCGGACCGGCCGGTGATCTCCATGTAGTCGGAGCGGAGGTAGCCGGTCTTGCCGTCGTACTTCACCTTATACCAGCCGTTGTTGATGCCGATCACGGTCATCTCCGTGCCGGCGCTGTATGTACCGAGGACTTCGCCCGAGGTGTCCGGGCCGCTGCGCATCCGCACGTTGTTTCCGGTGAGGACGCCCTTGGCGGAGAAGTTCTCCGCGGTGAGGATGTCGGTGAGGTAGGGGGTGTTCACGTAGCCGACCGTGCCGAGGTAGTTGATCTTGTACCAATCCTCGGAGGTCCGCTCCAGGATCACGACAACCTCGCCCACGCTTGCGGCGGCGACACGGTCGTACTCCTTGCCGGGGCCGCTGCGGATGTTCAGACTGGAGGCCGCGACAGTCGCCGCGCCGTACGCGATGCTCCCGGCCGAGGCGGGGAGGACCAGCACGGTCAGTACCGAGACAATGGCCAGCAGAAGCGTTATAATGCGTTTCATTGCAGATTTCATCAGGCAAACCAGACCTTTCCTAAGCGGACGCGAGCGCCCTGTCAAGCCATACCGTCGCCACGTCCATGGCGGCGTACAGGCTGTCTTTTTCACTCTTTTTCACAACGCGGTCCCGGGACTTGAGGTCCGGATCGGTCAGCTGAAGCTGTACCACGACCCGCGTTGCCACGTCCAGATCGTCGACCTTCTTGCTCTCCGTGATCTGGAGCATGATGATGTATTTGTCCGCCATGCTGCCGTAATAGATCAGATTGTCTTTCCGGCGGAGAGGACGGCCTTTATACATAAGCATCTCTGCTTTTTCGTTTTTCGGCATAGTGGGATCTCCTTGCATTCAGGAAAGTAACTGAATTGTAACAGATTGTTTCCGCGTTGTCAACCATAAATTGAAAGAAAAAAAGAAAATTATTTGGGTAATTTTGAACAAAAACGGCGCGCGGGTTTTTACCGCGCGCCGTTTTGTCCTTTTTTGACCGAAAAAAATTCAAAAATAGCCGCAAACGGGCAGTTGACATAAACCGAATATAAACTGCCGCAAAAAGTTACAAAGCGGTTACAGCTCCAGGTAGCTGACCAGCAGATCCTGCAGCAGTTCATCCCGGTCGATGCGGCAGATCAGAGACCGGGCGTTGTTGTAGTTTGTAATATATGTTGGGTCCTCGGACAGTATATACCCCACGATCTGGTTGATCGGGTTGTAGCCCTTCACCTTCAGCGCGCTGTAAACAGCCGAGAGTATCTCCTTCGTTTCGGAGCGTTTTTTGACGACGTCGAACTTCCGCGTGTATTCTTCCATTGCGCAATCCTCCTACCCGAAAGCAGTTTTTCCGCGGAGAGCCGCGGACTTCCGAAAGCCGCGCTCCGTTTTCTGCAGCGTACCTATTTTATTACATTTGCGCCGCCGTGTAAAGAAGTTTCCTGCGGTGTTTTCGGGAAATTTGAAGACGGCGCGGCAAAAGTATTGTCAAAATGCCTGTATTTATGGTATATTTTTCCCAACGAATACAAACCCCGCCGCGAGGTCGGCGGGAATGGAGGCAGATTCTTATGAGCAAATCAGTCAGAAGTCTGGTATTTGCGGCCGTGTGCCTTGCGCTGTGCATCGTGCTGCCGTTCCTGACGGGGCAGATCCCGCAGATCGGCGCCGCGCTGAGCCCCATGCACATCCCCGTGCTGCTGTGCGGATTCATCTGCGGACCGATTTACGGCCTCGCGGTGGGTCTGATCGCGCCGCTCCTGCGGCACGTCCTGTTCCAGATGCCGCCCCTGTATACGGCGATCGCGATGACGTTTGAACTCGCAACTTACGGTCTGATCGCCGGACTGCTGTACCGGCTGCTGCCGAAAAAGCCGCTCTACGTGTACGTGACGCTGATCGTCGCCATGCTGATCGGCCGCGTCGTCTGGGGCGTCGCCATGGTGATCCTGTCCGGCGTCACCGGCGAAGCGTTCACATGGGAGTTGTTCTTCGCCGGCGCGTTCGTGAACGCCGTGCCCGGGATCATCCTGCACATCGTCCTGATCCCGCTGATCGTCTTCGCGCTGCGGAAGGCAAAGCTGATGGACTAGCGGCCCTGCGGCGAAAGCGAATAATTCTTCTTGACAACGCCCTGCCGGTGTGGTAGGATACTTTTCGCGGAAGAAATCCCGCGAAAAGTATGGGGGTATAGCTCAGCTGGGAGAGCGCTTGAATGGCATTCAAGAGGTCAGCGGTTCGATCCCGCTTATCTCCACCAAAAAAGACAGACGGCCTTTTGGCTGCCTGTCTTTTTTCGTTGCAGGCAGTACGAGATCGAACCGCTGACTTCTTGCAATCGGAATCGTCAGCGGGTCCGCCGACGCGCTCGGCGCGTTGGCGGTTCGATCCCGCTTATCTCCACCAAAAAAGACAGACGGCCTTTTGGCTGCCTGTCTTTTTTCGTTGCAGGCAGTACGAGTCCGAACCGCTGACCTCTTGCAATCGGAATCGTCAGCGGGTCCGCCGACGCGCTCAGCGCGTTGGCGGTTCGATCCCGCTTATCTCCACCAAAACGAAACAGCCGCCCGAAAAGGCGGCTGTTTTTTCATGCGGGCGGTACGGGAGCAAGCGTCTGCCCCGGTCCCGTCAGTCAAAAATATTCAGACGAAGCAGATGGGACATGTGCTGCAGCGCGGCGACGCCGCCGATGCTGTTGCCCTTTGCGTTCAGCGCGGGGCCGTAGGTACCGATCCCCCATCGTCCGGGGACGCTCGCCGCGATGCCGCCGCCCACGCCGCTCTTGGCGGGGATCCCCACCAGAACGCCGAACTCGCCGGACTCGTCGTACAGGCCGCAGGTGAACATCAGACTGCGGATAGTGCGGATGTAGCCGGGGTGGATTATGTGCTTTCCCGTAAAGGGATTCTGCCCCCGGTTTGCGATCAGAAGCCCCATATTGGCAAGCGATTTCGCGTTCACGTTCAGCGAGCACATCTTAAAATACAGATCCAGCGTTTTCTCCGGCTCGCCCTGCAGCACGCCCTTGCTCTTCAGCAGCCAGACGATCGCGCGGTTCCGGTCGCCCGTCTCCGATTCGGAGCGGTAGACCTCCTCGTTCAGCGCGATGTCCCCGTCCATGCAGAACGCTCTGGCAAAGTCCAGAAGCTCGTCAAAATCCATGATGTTGGACAGCATGCTCATCACCTGGATGGCGCCGGCGTTGATCATGGGGTTGAACGGCAGGTCACTCGCCGTGTCGAGCTTCAGGATCGAGTTGAACGCGTCGCCGGACGGTTCCGTCATCACGTGGGAAAAGGTCTCGCGGAAGCCGAGAAACTTCAGTGCCGCCGCCAGATTGATCACCTTGCTGATACTCTGGATCGAAAAGCGTTTTTCGGTCTCGCCGAAAGCGATCGTCTCTCCCGTCAGGCTGCGCACGCACAGACCGAAATCGTCGCGGGGCGCCTTGGCAAGCTCCGGGATATAGTCCGCGACGGCGCCCGCCTGCGTGCTCTCCCGTCCGTTGACATACGCCTCCCCGATGACGCGGCGGATCTCGTCGGGATCGTGGACGTCAAAATCCGGCTGCTCATAGGTAAAATACATGCTTTTCTCCTTACAATTACGCGTCCGTCGCGGCTTTCAGGCTCCGATCATGCTTTTCGGACGAAGATCTGCCGGGTGGATTCCCGTCAGGCGTTCTGCGGGCCCCGGTACTCGAGGCACAGCATCGTCAGATCGTCGAACTGCTCCGCGTCCTGCACGAAGGCGTCCACCGCGCCCCGCACATTCTGCATGGCCGTCTTCGGCGTGGCGGTGGGGTCGATGTTCAGCGCCTCCAGCATCCGGTCCGTACCGAACAGCTCGTTCGAGGCGTTGGTTGCCTCCGGCACGCCGTCCGTGTACAGGAACAGTCTCGCGCCCGGTTCAAGCTGAAGCTCGTACTCTCTGTACTTTACGCCGTCCATGCCGCCGATGACGAAGCCGTGTTTGTCTTTGTACAGCGAAAATCCTCCGTCCGCGTGCTTGATCGCCGGGTATTCATGTCCGGCGTTGGCCGCCGTGAGCTTCCCTGTGGAGAGCTCCAGAATCCCCAGCCATGCGGTGACGAACATTTCCTCTTTGTTGTTTGCGCAGATGGCTGCGTTGGTGTCGGTCATGATCTGCGCCGGGGATTTCCCCATCTGGGCGTTGTTCGCCAGGATGATCTTGGACGCCATCATGAAGAGCGCCGCCGGCACGCCCTTGCCGGAGACGTCCGCCATGACCATGCACAGGTGGTCGTCGTCGATCAGGAAGAAGTCGTAGAAATCGCCGCCGACCTCCTTGGCCGGGTCCATGCTCGCGTAGATGTCGAACTCCGTGCGCTCCGGGAACGCGGGAAAAATGTTCGGAAGCATATCCGCCTGGATGCGCGTGGCCAGAGACAGCTCCGCGCCGATGCGCTCTTTCTCCGCCGTGACCCGCTCCACCTCGGAGATATACTGCACGGTCTTGGCCGACAGCATCGCAAAGGATTCCGCAAGGACCTCGATCTCATCGTTGGTCCGGAAGGTCGGCTCCATTTGGAACTGCAGGTCGTTTCCGCCGAGAGAGCGCACCCGTTTCGTCATTGCCTCCAGCGGCTTCACGATCCGCTTCGACAGGACGAGCGCCGCTGTGGCAGCAAGGAGCATGACGACGACGATCAGGACGATGATCGTCGTTCTGGAATTGCCCAGGCCCCTGGCGAACGTCTCCTGCGCCTCGTTCTGGATGGCGTCGTACTGCGCCAGCATGGCGGCGGTCGGCTGATCCGCGAGGGCTTTCGGGACGACGCACAGGAGCGCCCAGCGCACGTTCGGAATAGGCGTGCCGATCATATAGCAGACCTGTCCGTCCGCTTCGATCAGCCGCAGTCCCGTATCCTGCGTCAGCGCGTCCGTGACAAAGGCGGCCAGCTCCGCGTTGTCCGAGTTTCGGAGGTCCTGCGCCGTAGCGGAGCCCCGGACCCGGAAAACGCCCTCGGTCTGCGGGGAGAAGAGCACATGGCCGTCCTGGTTGACGATGCAGGTGAAGCTGCCGTCGCGCGCAAGGCTGTTCACCGCCGCAGCCATGTCGTTCAGAAACAGGTCGGCCCCGACCACGGCGACGAGCTTTCCGCCCTGATAGACGGGCAGCGAACACATGATGCTGGTCTCGCCCGTGAACAGGTCGGTGGTCACGTCCGTATAGAACAGGCCGCCGGTCTCCGCCGCGCCGGTGTACCACAGCCGCTCCCGCATGGGGATGGTGAGGATCGCGCCGCTGTCGTCAAACTTCGATCCGGAATGGTCGTCTACCAGCAGCATCACGCCCTCCGGCAGCGCCACATAGCAGGAATCCACATTCGCGTCAGCATAGACGGCGGTCATCAGCTCGGACAGATTGCCGATCAGCCCCAGCTTTTCCGCGACGTTCGGGGCGGCGAGGTCGATCCCCTCCTCCGTCAGGAGCTGAACGCTGATCTCCCCGTCCTTTGCCTTGTCGGGTAGAGGGGGCTCGCGGGCGGGATACGACGACGGGTCGGCAAAGAGGTTACCGGTAAAATCCGCCACGATGCCTACAACTTTCGCCGCGTCGCCGAACAGTTTTCCGGCGATGTAGGCCTCCATCTGCGTGCTTTGCGTAAGACTGGAGTCCAGGACCGCGCGCATCGTCTGTTCGGAGATGTCGGTGATCGACGCCTTCTGCGCCTCGTTCGTATCGCGCACCAGACCGGTCAGCTGGCCGGACTGGTAGAGGATGACCGCCGTATTGACCGCCATCATCAGGAGAAGCGTGACGAGCACAAGGTTGAAAATCTTTTGCTGAATACCGCCGATCGTGATGTTTTTGTACTTCTTCATGGAACTCTCCCAAATCTTCCGTTGTGCCGGCAAATCGGTTCACAACGCCTCCGTATTGCATTCCGCGTGATTATGAAGCTGGCGGACCGGGCAGGCGTTCTTGAACGCGAGCGGCTTCCCGCGCAGCGTTGTTCGCAGAAGCGCGCCGTCCGTCGGTCGAATGCGAAAACGGCCCGCTTTTTCGGAACAGGCCGTTTTCGTGTCAGGAGGGTATCGCGCTGCGCTTGAGCCGAGATGGAACGGAGCCGAACCGACGTGGGCCCGGCAGCCCCGGGACGCGCTCGTCCGTTTGAGGGGACTGCTCACGATCCTCTCCGTTCCACGCTCGATACCGAAAAAACGGAATCGAATGCTGCGCTTCCGCCGGGGATGCGCGCCGCTTCTTCCTGCAAAAGCGCAGGATCAGTCCGGGAAGCCGTCCAGCGAGCCGTACTGCTCGATCCAGACGAATTTTTCCCAGTCGCTCTGATTCAAAAACGCCCTGGCGACCGCGTAATGATGCGCCTGCCCGGCCTCGCTGTTCATCGCCCTGCCGTAGACGTCGTCTCCGACGCGCGCCCTGAAAAACCGCAGCGCCTCGTCCCTGTACTGAAAACCCGCTCTGTAAACGCCGAGGGCGCATACGCCGCAGTCGACCGATTCTGCGGGATCCGGGTCCGGCTCGCGGTTTTGTTCGTGATCTGCCATGGTCGTTCGCCTCGTTTCCTGCTTCGGATTTTTGTCCGGGATCACGGCGGTATCCGCCGGTTTTCTATTCCTATACCGGCAGTGTAGCAGGACGTGTCCTAAGGATGTCAAAAGAAAAAACCGCTTTTTTCGGAAAAAACCGGAAAAAGCGGTTTCTGTATTTTTCTGCCGTCGCACGGTCCTCAGTCGTTCCCGGCGGCCCTCCAGGACAGGATGCCCTCCGTAAAGCTGGCCCAGGAATAGGAGCTCATGTACTCCCCGCGATACGCGCTGATCACGTCGCTGTCGCCGGAATAGAAGAGATACGCGTCGCAGGTGAACGTGTCCGGCTTGACGCGAAGGACGCCCTTTTCCATCTCCATCATCTCCTCCACGCCGTATTCCCGCAGCGTCTCCCGGAGAGAGCGGATGTACACGTCGAGCTGCTTCTGCTGCTTCCGGTCGTACATGCGGTCCTCCCACACCGCGGCGAAAAGCTCCGCCCGCGTAACGCCGGAGCCCTGTTTATCCACGAGATACGCGAGGATCTCCTTGCTCTTTGCCAGCTTGAAGCTGATCGGCCGGCTGTCCACATACACGTCAAAGTAACCGAACGTCTTGACCTGGATGTGCGCGGACGCGGCGGCGCGGACGCCCTGGCCGGCATAGCGGATCTCCGCCGCCAGCTTCTCCAGAGCCACGGGCTTCAGCAGATACCCGACCGGATGGACCGCATAGGCGTCGAAGGCGTATTCCTTGTACGCGGTCAGAAACAGGATGGCCGTTTGCGGACGGAGCTGCTTGATCCGGGCGGCCAGCGTGATGCCGTCGATCTCCGGCATGTTGATGTCCAGCAGGGCGAGATCCGCCGGGTTCTCCGCGAGCCAGTCCAGCGCGCGCTGCGCGTCGGTAAACCCTTTCGTCTCGTCGATCTCGGGCAGGAGCGCGCATTGGCCCAGCGTATACTCCACCGCGAGCGGCTCGTCGTCTACACAGATCACTTTCATTTCCGTTGCTCCTTTTTGCCCCCGGATGCGGCATCGGGGATCCGCAGCGTAATGCTCGTGCCCTTCCCGGGCTCGCTTTTCACGAGCACGGTCCCGCCGCACATTTTTTCCACACGTTCTTTCACGTTCTTCAGGCCGATGTGCGATTCCCCGGGCGGCAGCTGCCGCTCCGGATCGAAGCCTGCGCCGTTGTCCCGGATCGTGATCCGGTGCGCGGCCTCCTCGCGGACGGTCGAGACGGTCACCAGACCGTCCTCCCGGCTGCGCACGCCGTGGCGGATCGCGTTTTCCACCAGCGGCTGGACCGTCAGTGCCGGGATCTCAAAGTCCCGATCCTCGATCCGGTATTCCACCCGGACGGAGGGGAAGCGGAGCATCTCGATCTCCGCGTACAGCCGGGTATGCTCGAGCTCCCGGGAGATCGGGATCAGATCGGTCTGGCTCAGAGACTCGAGATTCTGCCGCAGATAGGTGCTGAAGTTTTCCAGCGTCTTGTCCGCCAGCCGCGGGTCCTTGACGTACAGCGCGCGGATGGTGTTCAGCGCGTTGAACAGGAAGTGGGGCTGGATCTGCGTCATCATGATCTGGATGCGCTGCGCCGCCATCAGGTCGCGCTCGTGCTCGCGGACGAACTGCAGGTGCAGCCAGATGTAATAGAACACGCTGCCGACGGTGATGGCGATGGTGAGGAACGTGACCGGCTGCTCCTCTCCGCCCATCTGTCCGTCCAGGGCGACGGACGCGACGATCATCACCGTGACAAGGACGGGGATCAGCTTTTCGTGCCTCCCGGTCTCGCGGTAGGTCCGCACCGTCTGGATCAGAAGATTTGCCAGCAGGATTATGCTGATATACAGCGTGGTGTTCGTCAGGGGGCCGCCAAGATAGTGGTTGTCGGCGCTGATTCGGAAGCAGACGCCGGAAAACAGCGCCGTGCTGCAGACCGCCGCGTTCAGGCCGGCAAGGGCCCACCAGTACCAGCGTTTTCCTTTCGGCTGGACGATGTACAGGAACAGGATCAGGAACACCGGGCGCAGAGAATACCCGCAGATCGCGAGGACCGTTCTCAGCAGCGGCCGCGCCGGACCGATGGAGAGGTCGTTCTCCCAGAGGTTCTGCACGATCAGAAGAAAGCACAGCGCGACGATGACCAGCATGATCTGACGGTGCGCCCGCCGGATGTAGGGATCGGTCAGGACGACGATGCCCAGGCCGATCAGAAGCAGCAGAAGCGGCGCGAGCAGGGCAAGCGTCCCGAGATCCACGGTCATACGCGCACACCCCCTGTCGATCCGTCCGGGATCCGTTTTTTCTGCTGTCATTATAACCGAACACGCGGGCCGCTTCAAGACGCAGATTTCCGAAAAACGGACGGCCCGGCAGTTTTGGCGGAAGAGGGGCTGCATTCCGGCAAAAATACAGCCGTTGGGGTTCCCTGCGTGAGAGCCTCAACGGCTGCTTTTTTCGGTTTTGGGCGATCAGAACGCGCCCGGGTCGATCGTCTCGTTGGACACCGTGTCGCCGCCCGCGTCGGCCGCCATGGTATAGGCATAGCCGTTCTCGAGCGTGAACACATATGAGCCGGCGACCGTGCATTTTGAGTATTTGCCCTCGTCGCCGAACATGTCCGTTTCGCCGAACCACAGGTCGCCGTAGGCCTGATTCATCTGGTAGTCGCCGCCCGGCAGATGGATGGTCGCCTTGCTGTCCTCCTGGATGAAGATGCAGGCCACCAGCACGCCGTCTGCGGTGTAGAGCTTGATGTAGGTATTCGTGAAGCCCCAATTGTCGATCGTGAAGTCCACAGAGGAGGACTTGTAGCTCGCGTTCTGGTACAGCACGCCGCTCGCCGGCGTGTCCTGTACGCAGGCGGCCTTCCGCTCGGCGGAATCCCGATAGGAGCCCAGCTCGCCGAACGCCTTGTAGGCCTCGTAATACTCGCCTGCGGCATAGAGCGCGTCGGCCGCGCTGTAGTCCATGCCGTTCCGGCATTCGGTCATCAGCGCCTGCCAGTCGGCGTCGTCGTAGTCCGCTTCGGCCAGAAGGGCGTACGCCTCGGCATACTTTCCGGCGTCGGCGAGCGCCTGCGCCTGTTCGTAGACGGCGATCACGCTGCACTCCTGCGCATAGTCGGCCGCATCCAGGAAGTCGCCCAGCTCCGCAAACAGCGGCGCGGCTTCCTCCATGCTTGCAAAGTCGCCCTTTTCATACAGCTCGACGGCCCGGAGATACGTCCGGCAGGCCTCCGCCTGCGCCTGCGCCTCCCAGAAATCGCCCAGCCGTTCAAACCGCTCCGCCGCGGCGTCAAGGTTCCCGTCGTTCAGGCTCCGCGTCGCCGCGCAGTAGTCCGCGGCCTTTTCGGCGTCTCCGTAATCCCCGAGCGCGCGGAACATTTTAAGCGCGCTTTCGAGGTTTCCCTCCGAAAACAGAGATTTGCCCTTCCTGAACAGGGCGCCGAACGTATCGTTGATCGTCTCCGCCACGGCCGGATCGGGATTTTTCGGGGCGCGGACGGGGTCCTCGGGGTAATTGCCCTTGTTCAGGCCGGCGAAAATGCCGCTGAGCGCGGCCATGTCTTCGGAATCCCGGTACGTCCCGGCGGCCGTGTATTTTTCCTGCGCGGCCGCAAAATCGCGGTCGTTGAACGCCGCCTGCGCCATCCGGTACCGCAGCGCCGGCGCGGCGAACACAAGCAGCGCCGCCAGAATGGCGCCTGCCGCGACCACCGCGACGACGGCAGCGAGCAGCCAGCTTTTTCTCTTCTTCGTCTTTTCCATCGGCAGAGCCCTCCCGTATGATTTGTCCGGCGTTTCTGCGGCGGCGCGCCGCAGAGGAGACCGTTTCTTTTATTATACCGGCCCGTGTCGAAAAAACAAGAACAAAACAGAAACAAAACGGGCGTTATTCCGGCGGAATAACGCCCGTTTGTGCAAAAACGTGTGTTACGCGTTAGTGATGTCGGCGTCGTCGAACGGGTCGCCGCACTCGGGGCAGAACTTCGGCGGATGCGCGGGGTCCGCGGGTTCCCAGCCGCACTTGTCGCACTTATAGAGCGGGGCGTTCGCGGGCTTCTGCGCACCGCACTCGGAGCAGAACTTGCCCTTGTTGCTCTTGCCGCAGGCGGGGCAGATCCAGCCGTTGGCATCCACGGCGGCCATGGGCTTGCCGCACTCGGGGCAGAACTTGCCGGTGACGTTCTGCGCGCCGCAGTGGGGGCAGGTGACGCCTGCCGGCGCGGCGGTCTGCTGCTGGGCCTGCTGCTGCATGCCCATCTGGAACAGGTTGTTGGCGTTGACGCCGCCCGCGTTCTGCGCCATGTTCATGCCCATGAAGGCCATGGCGGGGCCGGCGGAGGTGTTCTTCGCCGCATCCTGCATGGCGGCGGCCTGCGCGCTGGTCAGATGCGCGGCGGCCATGGTCGGGTCGCGCATGGTGGCGCTGCGCTGCAGCTCCTTGATGAGCTGCTCATCCTCTTCGCTGAGCTTCATGCTGGAGATGCCGAACGAGACAATCTCCATGCCGCGCTTGTCGCGCCAGTCCTCGGACAGCTCGTCGTTCAGGATCTGAGCCAGCTCCTTCGTGTGGCCGGGCACCGCGGAGTAGCGAATGCCCATCTCAGAGATCTTCGCAAAGGCGGGCTGCAGCGCGGTGAGCAGCTCGGTCTTCATCTGGCTCTCCAGACGGTCGCGGGTGTAGTCCTCAGTGACGTTGCCGCAGATGTTCGTGTAGAACAGGATGGGGTTCGTGATCCGGAAGCTGTACTCGCCGAAGCAGCGGAGCGCCGTGTCCAGATCCAGGCCGATGTTCTTGTCCACGACCCGGAAAGGGATCGGGGAGGAGGTGCCGTACTTGTTGCCCACCAGCTCCTTGGTGTTGAAGTAGTACACGCGCTGGTCCGTGGGCGCGAGGCCGCCGAACGTGAAGCGCTTGCCGAGGTTTTTGAACACGGCCTTGATGCTCTCACCCAGATTGCCGGTGAAGATGGAGGGCTCCGTGGAGCAGTCATAGGTGTACTCGCCGGGCTCCGCGCACAGGTCCACGACCTTGCCCTGCTCGACGATCATCATGCACTGCCCGTCCGCCACCGCGATGACGGAGCCGTCCGAGATGACGTTGTCCGTGCCCTTTGTGTTGCTGCTGCGCCCGGAGACGCGCTTCTTGCCCTTGACAGCCAGTACGGTGTCCGGCAGAGCCTCACAGTAGAAATACTCCTTCCACTGGTCAGCCAGAACGCCGCCGACGGTGCCCAATGCAGCTTGGATCAGTCCCATAGTGAAAAACTCCTTTCTGTTTGTGCAGTCGCTGTATATGCAAAGTTCAGGATCAACAGGTTCAGAAGGTGTACACGCCGGCCCGGATGGCAAGGATCGTGTCCGTGACGCAGTCGATGTAGAAGACAAGCTCCGACTGCTCGCACACGAAGTCGGGGTATTCGCCCTCGCCGTACTCGCCCAGCGGCAGATAGCTGTCGTAAGAGATGACGTAGTAGTCGTCGCCCTCCGACGGGAAAATGACGTACCCGGTCTGCTCGTACCGCTCGGGCAGCGCGTAGCCGTTTTCGTACGTAAACAGATAATCGCCGTAGAGGTAGCGGCCCCAGTCGGAGATGGGCCGGTCCTGCCGGTCGCTGCAATAGGCCGCGAGGACCTCCCGCGCCGTGAAGCCGACGCGCAGTCCGGTCGCCAGAGAGACGGCGGGGTTCGTGATCAGAATGTCGCCCAGCAGGTCCTCTCCGGTCCCGAACATGTCAAAAAAGGAGAGCGTGACGCCCTGGTACTCCCAAACCGTTTCGGGGCCGTAGGGGTTGTCCGGGGAGACGGAGACGGATTCCGGCGAGCCCCAGCGCGCCCGGACCTCGTCCTGCGTCATGCGCAGCGTGAGGCCGCCCAGGATCTCGTCGTCCCGGTCGAACATCGCGGGCTCCGGCGCGTCGTCGGGCGACGCCCAGTCCAGCAGGATGAGATTCCCGGCAGCGTCCGTCTGCACCCATGCGACAAAGCCGCCGCGGGCGAAAAGGGACGGGGTGCAGCGCACGTCCGCGTCCGGGGCGAGCGTGTAGGGGATGGATTCGTGCCGTCCGGCGGTGCGGGACGGGTCGTCCGGGTCGGCGTCGTCCAGCCAGAGGACGGTGTCCTGCGGCGACTCCACGACCCTCCAGCACACGGCAAAGAAGCTGTCGTCCGTCCGCGGCGCGTCCGTATAGGACGGCCGATCCGCCGGATCGGTCCGGTACAGCACCGGGCTGAAGGTGTCGGCGGCCAGGCTGAACAGGGAATCCCCGTTGTTGACCTGCCCCATTCGCATCATAAACCATCCGCCGCAGATTGTCCAGTTCTCAATCAGAAAATCTCCCAGAGAGGTCATGCCGCTGTACGGCGGCTCCGGCGCGTTGGTGGAGGAGACGTCCAGGCAGAGCCAGTCGGGCAGGTCCTCCTCGCCGGCAAAGAGCCGATCCAGCCGCCACCGGCCGTCAAACCGGATCGCGTCGCGGCCGGCGCCCAGCCAGGCGGAGCAGCCGCCGTCCTCCGAGAGCTCCAGCGTGATCTGCGGGCCGAGACCGTCGGGGACGTAGTAGGTCCACCGCCCGCCCGTCAGAAAGGCGCGGAGCGCGGCCTCGTCCGAAAAGGCCAGAGGGTCCGCAACGGACGGGCCCGCCGGGCCGGGATCGGGGGAGGGAGAACTCTCCGGCGACGGAACGGCCGCGGACGGCGTCGGGGAAGGGGACGGCGAGGGAGACGCCGTCGGGCCGCCTGCGGGCTCGCCGGGCTGCGCCGGCGTCCGCGTACAGGCAGCGGCGCTGACAAGCAGCGCGAGGATCAGCAGGACGGAACATGCTTTTTTCACGGACAGCGACCTCCTTTTTTGTTTGGGTTTTTGCAGGGACGCGGATTACCGGCCCGGACCGGGCCGGTTCTGCCCGTTCGGGGCCGGGCGCGTCGGCGTCTGCGCCGGGCGCCGGATCGGGCGCGTGCCTGTCTGCGGCCGCACGGGGGTCCCCTGCGGCCGGAACGCAGGCTGCTGCCCGGGCCGCGGCGTGCCGGCGGTCATGGGCGCGGCGTTCTGCGCGTTCTGCGGCTGGGATTTGGGCATCCGGTCGGTCTTGCTGTACAGGAACAGATCGGACGGCGTGATGCGCACGCTGCCGTCGCGCAGGTACGACCCGGCGGTCCACTGCTGGGAGACGTTGTTCATGCCGCTCTTCAGGGCCTGCGCATAGAGCAGACCGACGAGCAGAGCCGCGCCCAGCGCGACGAGCTCCCCGACGGCCAGATGGTTCTGCGCGAGGAAGAAAACGGCGAGCTGCATCACCGCGAGGGCGATGACCGCCGCGAGCACGAAGTATTTGTAATACTTCCCCTTATCCACGGGCAGGGAACCGGCCACCTTGCCGCTCTGCCCGTTCATGGCGAAGCTGTAGACCTTGTCCTCGTATTTCGTGGAGAGCATCCAGACGGGGAGCATGGCGTACTCCGTCTTTGTGTCGGTGAGGCGGAGGGCGCGGTTTTTCAGAGAGACCGTCTCATAGTCCCGGGCCGCGGCGGCCTCCACATGCTGCATGAACGTGTTTTCCACGCGCTCCGTGGCGCGGGGCTGGGCCGCGGCGGCGTCCACGTCGTACCGGTCCGCCAGATACCCGCTGAAGTAGGCCGCGTCGTAGGGCTTCGCCTGCGCCAGATCGTAGGGCTCCAGCGAATCCATCGTCGCGTCGTCCATCTGCGTGGAGGCGTCCGCGGGGATGCGGTCGAAATCCATCTCCGCGTGCCGGACGGCCCTGTAGAAGTCCCGCCGCATGTAGACGAACTGCGCATCCTCCCAATGCCGGGAACGCGTCCCCTCAAACTCGCCGTAGCCCTCGGCATGGCAGCTCATGAGCCAGAACGGGACGTACAGACCGGTGATGTTCTCCAGCCGGCTCGTCTCCGTAAACGATTTCGGCAGCAGCTTTTTGCCGTGGTAGAAGGCGCGCAGCGCCTCCTGCGCGGCGGCCTTGTCCACGGCGAACGGGATGACCACGTCCGGCCGGAACAGCCCGTCGAAGGACTGGTGGATGATGGCGTTGTTGCCGCAGTAGGGGCACTCCGTTGCAGCGGTGCTCTCGTCCGCCACCATCTCCGCGCCGCAGGACGAGCAGACGTACCCGCTGACCTTTCCGTCCTCATCCCGGATCACCGACGGCGCCGCCGTCGTCCAGGTCATATCCGAGGAAGCGGCGTCCGCCGCCTCCGCCGCCTGGGCGGCCTGCGCCTGCTCCACGGTGAAGCTGGCGCCGCAGTATTCGCACGTCAGCTCGCCCGTGCCGCCGCTGTAGGTCAGCGCGGCGGTGCAGCAGGGACATTTGAAGCTCAGAACTTCTCCCATAATGCGTGGATCCCCCCGTTTGCTTTTGGTCTTGGCTCCCATTTTACCATATTCTGCGGGAAAACACTACCCGAAGCAGCAAAAAAAACGGCGGGGCCTGCGCGCCGCGCAAGGGCGCGTCTCTCTTGTGCCGGCGCGGGGTTGGTGCTATAATAAAGGGCAAAATGGCGGAATGTTTTTCCGCATGCGGAAAGGGGGCGGCGGGATGCAGCCGGACATTGCGGAGACGCTGCGGTATCTGGGCGTCCGGGGCGCGCCGGACGAGGCGCTGCGCCGGGATGTGGAGCAGGCCGCGGCGGCGCTTGCGGAGCAGGTGCAGCCGCAGTATACCTACCGGGTCTTCCCCGCGGTCCCCGGCCCGGACGGGATCGTGCTTGCGGGCGCGGGCATGACGCTCCCGGGGGAGACCGCGGCAAAAATGCTGGCCGAATGCGGCCGGGCCGCGCTGCTCCTGTGTACGCTCGGCGCGCCGTTCGAGACGCTGCTGCGCGCCTGCCAGGCGCGGAGCATGGCGCGGGCCGTGGTGCTCGACGCGTGCGGCAGCGCCCTCGTCGAGGCGGGGTGTGCCGCCGCGGAGCGGGAGATCGCCGAACGCTTCCCCGGCTGCTGGCTCACCGACCGGTTCAGCCCCGGTTACGGGGACCTGCCGCTTGCGCTGCAGACGTCCCTCTGTGCCGCGCTCGACGCGGGGCGGCGGCTGGGCGTCTCGGTGACAGAGAGCCTGCTCCTGAATCCCACCAAGACCGTCACGGCGGTGATCGGCCTCGCGGAAACGCCGCAGGCCGCGCGCATCCGCGGGTGCGGCGCGTGCGCGCTGGGGGACGCCTGCGCATATCGGAAAGGGGGAGGGACCTGTGCGGTCTGAATTCTGGAAAGAGGGGCTTCTGCTGCTGGACGGCGCGATGGGCACCGTGCTGCAGCAGCGCGGCCTGCCGCCCGGGGGGATCCCGGAGCTGCTGAATCTCACGGACCCCGGGCTGCTTACGTCCATCCACCGGGAATACATCGACGCGGGCAGCCGCGTGATCTATGCCAACACCTTTGGTGCGAACCGCCTGAAGCTGGAGAAGACCGGGAAAACCGTGGACGAGGTCGTCGCCGCCGGCGTGGCTGCCGCGAAGCGGGCCGCCGCCGGGACGGACGCGCGCGTCGCGCTGGACGTCGGGCCGCTCGGCGCGCTGCTCGAGCCCATGGGGACGCTGACCTTCGAGCAGGCGTACGACCTGTTCCGGGAAATGGCGGAGGCCGGGACGAGGGCCGGCGCGGACCTCGCCGTGATCGAGACCATGACCGACCTGTATGAGACGAAGGCGGCGCTGCTGGCCGTGAAGGAGAACACCGGCCTGCCGGTGTTCGTTACGATGTCCTTCGACCGGACGGGGCGGACGTTCACGGGCTGCACCGTGGCGTCCATGGCCCGGACGCTGGAGGCGCTGGGGGCCGACGCCGTCGGGCTCAACTGCTCGCTGGGGCCGGACCTGCTGGCGCCGCTGCTGGAAGAGCTTGTGCGGAATACCCGCCTGCCGGTGATCGCAAAGCCCAACGCGGGCCTGCCCGATCCGGCGGACGGCCACTATGATACGGACCCGGAGGCGTTTGCGGCGGGGCTTGCGCGCTGCCTGGACGCGGGCGTCACCATCGTCGGCGGGTGCTGCGGCACCACGCCGGACTATATCCGAAGACTTGCGGCGCTGCTGCGGGACCGAAAGCCCGCGGCGCGCGCGTACGACACGGTGAGCTTCGTCTGCTCGCCCGTGACGCCCTGCCGGATCGACGGCGTGCGGATCATCGGGGAGCGTGTGAATCCCACCGGAAAAAAACGGCTCCAGCAGGCGCTGCTGGAGCGGGATCTGGACTATATTCTGGACGTCGCCGTCCAGCAGGAGGACGCAGGGGCGGACATTCTGGACGTGAACGTCGGCTTCCCCGGCGTGGACGAGACGGAGCTGCTGCCGCTGGTCGTGAAGAAGCTCCAGAGCGCCGTATCCCTGCCGCTGCAGCTGGATTCCTCAAACGCCGCGGCGCTGGAGGCGGCGCTGCGGGTATACAACGGCAAGGCGGCCGTGAACTCCGTGAACGGGGACCCGGAGACGCTGGAGACGGTCCTGCCCGTGGTGAAGAAATACGGCGCGGCCGTGGTGGGGCTCACGCTGGACAAGGGCGGCATCCCGCTGACCGCGGAGGCGCGGGTGAAGATCGCCCGGCGGATCCTGGAGGCGGCGCGGTCGTACGGGATCCCGGACGAGGACGTGTGGATCGACTGCCTGACGCTGACGGCCTCGGCCCAGCAGAACCAGGCGGCGGAGACGCTCAGAGCCGTGCGCCGGATCCGGGAGGAGCTGGGACTGCAGGTGGTGCTGGGCGTGTCCAACATCTCCTTCGGCCTGCCGAACCGGACGCTGATTACGGAGAATTTCCTGGTGCAGGCGCTGGGCGCGGGGCTCACGCTGCCCATCCTGAACCCGAACCAGCGGGAGATGACCGACGCCGTGGCGGCGTTCCGGGTCCTCTCCGGCGAGGACAGGGAGTGCCGGGCGTTCATCGCGCGGTTTTCCGGCGCGCCGGCGGCGCAGACCGCTCCGGCCGCGCCGGAGACGCTGACACTGGACGACGCCGTCGTCCGCGGCCTCGCGGCGGAGGCGGGACGGCTCGCGCGGACCGCGCTGGAGACGGAAACAGAGCTGGAGCTCGTGGAACGCCATCTGATCCCGGCGCTCGACCGGGTGGGCGCGGACTATGAGGCGGGGCGAGCGTTCCTGCCGCAGCTGCTCAGCGCGGCGCAGGCCGCGCAGGCCGTGTTCGAGGTCGTCCGGGAATCCATTGCGAAGTCCGGCGGAACGCCCGTGCGGAAAGGGCGGTTCGTTATCGCCACCGTGCAGGGGGACATCCACGACATCGGCAAGAATATCGTCAAGACCGTATTGGAGAATTACGGGTACGAGGCGCTGGACCTGGGGCGGGACGTCGCCCCGGAGACCGTGCTGGAGACCGTGCAGAGAGAGAAGATCCGGCTGGTGGGCCTGTCGGCGCTGATGACGACGACGCTGCCGGCCATGGAGGCGACGATCCGCCTGCTGCACACGCTGCCGGAGCCGCCGGCGGTGTTTGTGGGCGGCGCGGTGGTCACGCCGGAGTACGCCCGCGAGATGGGTGCGGACTACTATGCCCGCGACGCGCGGGAGTCGGTGGAGATCGCCAGAAAGGTGTTCGGGAAATGAGCGGAAAAACTGAGCGCGCGGAGACGGCCGTCCTCCTGTTCGACGGCGCGATGGGCACGTATTACGCATCGATGCCCGGCCGGGCGGAGGCCCGGTGCGAGCTTGCGAATCTGGAGCGCCCGCAGGAGGTGCTCGCCGTCCACCGGGCCTATCTGGAGGCCGGGTGCCGGGCGATCCGGACCAACACGTTCGACGTGGGCGGCGAGTTGTGCGCGGACCCGGAGACGGCCCGGCGGATCGTCGAGGCCGGGTGCCGGATCGCGCTGGAGGCCGCCGCACCGTACGACGCCGTCGTGTTCGCGGATCTGGGGCCCGCGCCCCGGGACGAGGCGCGGACGCCCGAGGAGATCTACGGGCTGGAGGCGTCGTGGTTCCTCGAGGCGGGCGTGTCGCATTTTGTGCTGGAGACGCTCCCCACGGACGACGGCGTGGCCGCCTTTGCCCGGACGCTGAAGGCGCGGCGCCCGGACGCCTACCTGCTGGTCTCGTTTGCCGTCGGCGCGGACGGGATGACCCGGGAGGGGATGTCCGGAAAGGCGATGTACGCGCGGGTCGGCGCGCTGCCGGAGGTGGACGCGGTCGGCTTCAACTGCATGTCCGGGCCGTTCCATCTGCTGCAGTATATCCGTACGCTGCCGCCGACGGCGAAGCCCCTGTCCGTGATGCCGAACGCCGGGTATCCGACTGTGCTGGGCCGCCGGGTGGTCTACCACGGAAAGCCCGCATATTTTGCGGAGCAGCTGGCGGAGATGGCCGGCGCAGGCGCGGGGATCCTGGGCGGCTGCTGCGGCACCACGCCGGACCACATCGCGGCGGCTGCCGCGGCGCTCGCGGGGGTGCCGGTCGGCAAGCCTGCGGTGCGGATACGGCCCCGGAGCGGTACGGCCGCGGCCGCGGAGCCCGGCTCCAACGCGTTCCGGGACAAGCTGGAGACCGGTCGGCGGGTGATCGCCGTGGAGCTGGATCCGCCGGCGGACGACCGCGTGTCGGATTTCCTCGACGGCGTGCGGACGCTGCGCGACGCGGGCGCGGACGCCGTGACGATCTCCGACTGCCCTATCGGGCGGCCCCGCGCGGACAGCAGCCTGCTGGCCTGCCGGATCCGGCGGGAGCTCGGCGTGGAGCCGCTGCCGCACATGACCTGCCGGGACCGGAATCTGAACGCCACGAAAGCCCTGCTCCTGGGGCTCGCCATGGAGGGCGTGCACAATGTGCTGCTGGTCACCGGCGACCCGATCCCCAGCGAGGACCGGGACGAGGTCAAAAGCGTGTTCAACTTCAACTCCCGCAAGCTGATCCGGTACGTGCATGCGCTGGGGGAGACCGTGCTGTCCGTGCCGTTCCAGATTTTCGGGGCGCTGAACGTCAACGCCCGGAATTTCGACGTGCAGCTGCGGCTGGCGCAGGAGAAGGAGGCCGCGGGCGCGGCCGGGTTCCTGACGCAGCCGGTGCACTCGCAGATGGCGGCGGACAACCTGCAGCGGGCGCGGGAGACGCTGCGCGGGAAGCTGCTGGGCGGCATTTTCCCCATTGTCAGCTACCGGAACGCCTGCTTCCTGAACAACGAGGTCACGGGCGTGTACGTGCCGGACGAGGTGGCGGAGCTGTACCGGGACAAGGACCGGGAGGCGGCCGAGGACCTCGCCGTGACGCTCGCGCTGGAGACCGCGGCGCGGATCGCGCCGTACACCGACGGGCTGTACCTCATGACGCCGTTCCGGCGCGTGGGGCTCATGACGCGGATCCTGGACGGGCTCCGGCGGGAAAACCTGTAAATAGACATGGCAAAGGCCGGGCGGATCGCCCGGCCTTTTGTTTTGGGTGTACCCCTGAGTCAACGGTGTGCGCACGGGTGACAGCTCTCCTTAAAAGGGGGGCCGAGGGGGTGCGCGGAGCCGAGGGAGCGCACTACCGCGTGACGATTACAAGCTCCGCCGAGGCGTAGCGGCCCGTCGGCGTGAAGACCGCCGCGGCGCCTTCGGTCAGCCAGATGCGCCCGTCCTCGCCGAGGAGGATGTACTCAAACCCGCCGGTCTCCCGCCAGCAGGCGGCTGCCGCTTCCGGGCCGAGTACGAACAGGGCCGTGCTCAGCGCGTCGCCGGTGAACGCGTCGGCGGACAGGACCGTGGCCGAGAGCAGGCCGCTCCGGGCGGGGAGCCCGGTTTTCGGGTCCAGAATGTGCCAGTACGCTTCGCCGTCCGCCTCAAAATACCGCTCGTAGCCGCCGGAGGTGCTGACGGCGCCGTCCGTGATTTCCACAACGCCGGCGTATGCATCGCCGTCCAGCGGGTCCCGCACGGCGACGCGCCAGGGACTGCCGTCCGGCTTCGTACCCAGAACGCGGATCGTACTGCCGCCCAGATTCAGCAGCGCGGAGAAAACGCCCGCCTCCCGCAGCAGCGCCGCCGCGCGGTCCGCGGCCCGGCCCTTGCCGACCGCGCCGAGGTCCAGCTCCGTGCCGGCGGGGACGGATACGGTCCCCGCGGCCTCGTCTGCCTGCACGGCGTCGTCCCGGACGAGGGGGAGCAGCTCGGCAAGCTCCGCTTCCGACGGGACGCGGTATTCGCCGCCCGCAAAGCCCCAGGCCTGCAGCAGCGGGCGCAGCGTGAGCGACAGCGCGCCGCCGGTCTCCCGGCTGAGCGCCAGAGAATCCGCGAGCAGCGCCGCCGTCTCGGGGGAGACGGGCACGGGCGCGCCGCCTCCGGCGTTTGCCGCCGCAAGCTCGCTGTCCGGGGACGCGGCGGACCAGAGGCGGTCCAGACGCTCGATCTCCGCCTCCGCGGCGGGGAGCGCCGCGGGCGCGGCGTCGCCGTACGCGCGGAGCGCCATCACGGCGTCCATCGCGAAAAACGAGACCTCCGCCTCCGCCGGCGCGCAGCCGCACAGCAGCATGGTCAGAAGCGCAAGCATCGCCGCCGCACGTTTCAAAGCCGTCCCTCCTCCCCTAAAAATATGCAGCGCGCTTTCGGGCGCGCTGCATGACGTTTTTTTGATTTCAAATCACTCGGAGTCCGGCAGATGGAACCGCTTCTGGTACGCCTCCATCTCCTCGCGGAACGCGTCCTGCTCCTTGAAGTTGTGCAGGTAGGAGTGGGTGCTGAACTCGTTTTCCTCGATCTCCAGAATGCAGACCGCGATGTTGGAGCAGTGGTCGGAGATCCGCTCCAGATCGTTCAGCAGGTCGGAGAGGACGAACCCCAGCTCGATGGTGCAGTCGCCCCTCTGCAGCCGCTCCACGTGCCGGGACTTGGCCCCGGCGATCAGCCGGTCGAACACGTACTCCCGCGGCTCGATCTTCCGGGCCAGCTCCAGATCGTTGCGCAGGAACGCGTCGATCGTGGTGCTCAGAATGTCCGTCATCGCGCTGATGACCGCCTGGACGTCGGCGCTGGCGGGTTCGGAAAACTCCAGATGCTTGTCCTGCAGCTCCTTCGCGGAGTTCAGAATGTTCACCGCATGGTCGCCCATGCGTTCAAAATCGTTGATGCTGTGCAGGTCCCGCGAGACCGTGTGCGCGTCCTTGACGCTGAGGCCCTTGGTGGAGATTTTGACCAGGAAGGTGCCCAGCTGGTCCTCAAAGTCGTCCAGCTTGGTCTCGTTGACCTCGATCAGATCCGCGCGGTTCTCGTCGTAGTCGGTCAGCAGGGACATGGCGGACAGCACGGTGTCCCGGGCGAGCTTCGCCATATCGGAGACGACGGCGGAGGACTCGGCGATCGCGAAAGCGGGGGAGGTGAGCAGACGTTCGTCGATGTACGCGGTGTGCGGCCGCTCCTCACCCGCCCGGTCGGGCACGAGCCGGCGCGTGATCTTCACCAGCGCGTTCGTGAACGGCAGGAACATGACCGTGGTCAGGACGTTGAAGACGGTATGGACAAAGGCGATCTCCACGACGCCGATGGGCCGGGAGATGAAGGCGAAGTGCAGGAACGCGTCGAGCAGATAGAACACGGACAGGCAAATCACCGTGCCCAGGACCTTCATCAGGACGTGGACGACGGCGACGCGCCGGGCATCCCGGGTGACGCCGAAAGCGGAGAGCACCGCGGTGATGCAGGTGCCGATGTTCTGACCCATGATGATGGGGATGGCCATGCCGTACGTCACTTGGCCGGTGAGAGCCAGGGACTGCAGGATGCCGACGGAGGCCGCGGAGCTCTGGATCACGCCGGTGAAGACGGTGCCGACCAGCACGCCCAGCAGCGGATTTTCAAAGGCGGTGAGGATCCGGGCAAAGCCGGGAGAATCGGCCAGCGGGCTCATCGCTTTGCTCATGAGCGACATGCCGAACATCAGGATCGCAAAGCCGACGAAGATGCGCCCGACGTCGCGGCGGCGCTGCTTCTTGCTCATGGTCAGAACGACGCCGGCGAGCGCAAAGAGCAGGGAGAAGTTTTCGGGTTTCAGCAGATTCAGAAAGACGTTGTCGCTCTGAATGCCGGTCAGGCTCAGGATCCAGGCCGTCAGCGTGGTGCCGATGTTGCCGCCCATGATGACGACGAGCGTCTGCGAGAAGTCCATGATCCCGGAGTTGACGAGACCGATGAGCATAACCGTCAGCGCGGAGGAGGACTGCACCGCGATGGTGATGCCCGCGCCCAGCAGCAGACTGGCAGGCCAGTTCGCGGTGACTTTCTGCAGAGAACGCTCCAGCTTGCTTCCGGCCATTCTGGTGAGACCGGAGGACATGACGGTCATACCGTACAGGAAGAACGCAAGCCCGCCCAGCAGCGAGATGAAATTGAAAACAGTCATTCCCAAAAACCTTTCCGGGCACACGGACGGCAGAAGCCGACCCGACCGAGAATCCGAATTTAACCATCATTACTATACAGGAAAACAGACGGCGCGTCCAGTAGCATTTTGCAGATTTTCCCATGCAGCGGGCATTTTTGTCGGAAGTGACGGAAACCCGGGACCGCGGAAGCGGTCCCGGGCGTTCGGATTTCGGGTCCCGACCGGCTCAGGCGTAGATCAGAACCAGGTAGACGAGCAGCAGCGTGAAGCCGACACAGGTCATCAGCAGGGAGAACGACAGGTTGCGGACGATGGCCTGCGTGCTGCTGCGGAGCTGGTCCGTCAGCCGCACCAGCGCGGTGGACAGCCGGTGCGCGGGCTGCACGCCGCGCCGGACCGCGTACCCCCGGTCCAGCAGCGCGCCGACCTTGTAGGCAAAGCGCTCCCGGATGTCGCCGTAGGGGATCTCCTCGGGGATCTGCGCGCCCGCGTCGGACAGCGCCTGCATCTCCGTGCCGCCCCGGCACAGGAGGCGGCGCACGACCGGCGCGAGGATCCGGTTCTCGCCGAACAGCGCGGCGATCGCGCCCAGCACGGCGGGCAGGACCCTGAGCAGCACGGGCCGGTAGAGCCGGTCCTCCAGATCGAACCGGCCGGACAGGCGGTCGACGTACCGGCCGTCCCGCATCAGAAGCCGCCGGACGATCAGGAAATACACCGCCGCGCCGATGAGAAGGGAGACGCCCGCGCCCTTGAGATTCTCAAAGCTGAAATAGGCGACCCGCGCCGCCTCCCCGCCGGCGAGGAACGGCATGGCGGCGTCTGCCAGCGCGTCCATGGTTCCGTGCGGCAGAAGCCCCAGCACGGGGATCGGCAGGGCCGCGGCGGCGAGCGCGGCGGCCGACGGCGCGGAGACATACCCGCGCATGCCGTCAAATTCCGCCTGCCGGGCGGGGTGACGCTCCAGGAAGAGCGCCGCGTACAGCTTTGCCATATAGGCGAGGGTGAGGCCGCCGGCGGCGAGGAACAGCCATTCCGCGGCGGTAATCAGCCGGCTGCCGGAGATGTGGGCATATTCCACAATCGCCTCATGCAGCAGCGTCTTGCTGATATAGCCGGAGAAGCCGGGGACGCCGCCGATGCCCAGCGCGCCGCACAGAAACACGGCGTGCAGGAACGGCTTGTTCCGGCCGAAGCCGCGCACGTCGTTCAGATCGAGCGCGTGCGCGTTCATGTAGACCGCGCCGGCGGTCAGAAACAGCGTCAGCTTGAACAGGGAGTGGTTCACCATGTGCAGGACCGTGCCCCGCGCCGCGAGGCCGTTCTCCGGCCCCAGCAGGCACATGAGGCCGACGCCCACGACGATGAAGCCGATCTGCGACACGGAGGAGCAGGCGAGCGTCCGCTTCAGGTCCACGGACAGCAGCGCGAGCAGCGCGCCGAACGCCATCGTGACGACGCCGAGCGCGAGCAGCAGCGCGCCCCAGCGCGCGTCGGCGCGGAAAATGCCGCAGCTCACCGCCAGTACGCCGAATACGCCGCATTTGGTCAGCGCGCCGGACAGCAGCGCGCTGGCCGGGGCCGGAGCCGCCGGGTGCGCCTTCGGCAGCCAGATGTGCAGCGGCCAGATGCCTGCCTTCGCGCCGAAGCCGAACAGCAGACAGCCGCCCGCGGCGTACAGCGTCCCCCTGTCGGGGCAGGCGCGCGCCGCCGCATACAGCGCGGAAAGCTCCAGCGTCCCCAGCGCGTGCTGCAGGAGAAACAGGCCCATCAGCGCCGTGAGCCCGCCGATCACCGCGACGGCAAGGTACGTGTCCGCGGCGCGCAGGGCGGCGTCGGTCTCGGTGTGGGCCACCCAGGCGTAGGACGTGAAGGACAGCAGCTCAAAAAATACGAAGGCCGTCCCGAGATCGTCGGACAGGAACAGGCCCATGACCGCGCCCAGCGTCAGCAGCGAGAACAGGTCGAACCGCGCCCGCTCCCGCGCCGTGTCCCGGGCGAAATACTGCCGGGACAGCAGGAGCGCGACAAGCCACAGGAACGCGGCGACCGCGGCGTAGAGCCGGCGAAAGCCGTCCAGCGCGAAAGTCAGGCCCAGGCCGCAGAGCCCGGGGATGCGCAGCGCGGCGTCCCCGCCGTACAGCGCGGCCGCCAGCGCGAGGATCAGCTCCAGCCCCGCCGCGGCGGCGGCCGGAACGCCGCGCATCCCGGCTTTTCCGTACCGGGCGCACAGCCAGCAGACCGCGGCCGCCGGGAAAGGCAGCAGCACGAGGCTCAAAAGAAGGATGGTTTCAGTCATGTGCGCGCCTCCTTAAAACGCAGAGGCCGCGAGGCCCGAGACAAAGTCGGAAAGCGGCCCGGCCGCGAGGCCGAGCGCGACGGTCATCGCCGCGAGGATCGCCATGGGGACCCACATCACCGGCGAGACCTCCCGCACGCCGTCCAGCCCGGCAAGGTCCGCGTCCCGGCTCGGGAAAAAGGCCCGCACGGCGGTGGGGATCATGTACATGGCCGTGAGGAACGCAGAGACAAGCAGCACGGCCGTCCCGAACGGCGCGGCGGCGCTCTGCGCATCCGGCGCGGCGGTGAGCAGCGCCCACTTGCTGAAGAAGCCGGGCAGCGGCGGGATGCCGGTGAGCGCCAGTGCGGACACCGTGAAGCAGACAAAGGTGACCGGCATGCGCCGGCCCATGCCCTCGAGCTGCGTCACATACTCCCGCCCGGTGTTGCACAGCACCGCGCCGACGCAGAAGAAGCCGAGGATCTTGATGACGGCGTGAAAGAGCATGTGCAGCAGCGAGCCAGTGAGCCCGACGGGCGTCATGAGCAGCGCGCCGAACACCACGTACGACAGGTTCGACACCGTGGAGTAGGCGAGCCGCCGCTTCCAGTGGGCCTGCCGCAGGGACATGTACGAGCCGTACAGGATCGTCACCATGGCAAAGCACAGGGCCGCGGTCTGCGCCCAGCTCCCGGCTAGGAGGTCCGTGCCGTAGCAGTAGTACGTCAGCCGGATGATGGCAAACGCGCCGGATTTGACCACCGCCACCGCGTGCAGCAGCGCCGTCACGGGCGTGGGGGCTACCGCGGCCTCCGGCAGCCAGCGGTGCATCGGGAAGATCGCGGCCTTGACGCCGAAGCCCAGAAACGCGATCAGGTAGATGAGCCGGAACATGCCGTCGCTCCCGCCGGGGCGGACGCTGCCGCCCGGGAGAAACGCAAGGTCGACGCCGTTCGCCGCGAGGTACAGGATGCCGATGAAGGCGAACGCCGCGCCGCCGATGGAGAATGCGAGGTAGATCCGGGCGGCCCGAACGGCTTTGCGCGTCATCTTGTGCATGACGAGCGGCACGGTCACGAGCGTCAGCAGCTCATAGAACACGTACAGCGTCAGCAGATTGCCGGACATGGCGACGCCCAGCGTGACGCCGAACGACATCGTGAAGAACGCGTAGTACAGGTTTTTGTGGTGCTCCCGGTCCATATAGCCGAAGCCGTAGAACGTGGTCAGCGGCCAGAGCGTCGCGACGAGGCCCGCGAAGAAGCGGCCGAACCCGTCGAACCGGAGCGTGATCTCCAGATCCCAGACCAGATTCAGGATCCGGAAGCTCTCTTCGCCGCAGAACAGGATCAGCGCCCAGGTCAGCAGCGTGTTGAGGCAGACCGTGACGGCCACCAGGACCCGCCTGCGGCCGTAGAACCGGCGGCCCAGGAAGTAGAGCAGAGCGCCGGAGACAAGCGGCAGCAGGATCGGGAGGAGAAGCAGATATGCGGGCATGGCCTAACCTCCTATCCCGGCGAACGCCGCCGTCAGCGCGTCGGTCAGCGGTCCCGCGCCGACGCCCAGCGCAAGCGACAGGACGGCCGTCAGCAGGATCGGGACCAGCATGGCGGGGCCGGCCTCGGCGGCGACGCAGTCAAAGGGCAGGTCCCGGCCCGGGAAGAAGCCCCGGGTCACGATGGGCAGCAGATACCCCGCCGTCAGCAGCGCGGAGACCAGCAGCACGACCGGCACGAGCCAGGCGAGCGCGCCGGGACCGCCGTCCAGCGCGGCCTCCGCCAGCGCCCATTTGCTGACGAAGCCGGAAAAGGGCGGGATGCCGACGAGCGCGAGAGACAGGAGCGCGAACCCCCACAGGGAGCCGGGCATCCGACGCCCGATCCCGCGCAGCTCGTCCACGCGGGTCCTGCCCGTGCGGACGATGACCGCGCCGGCGACGAGGAACAGGCCGGTCTTGATGACGGCGTGGAAGAGCGTGTGCAGCAGGCCGCCGACGAGGCCCTGCGCCGTCAGCAGGAACAGGCCGGTGAGAATGTAGGAGATCTGGCTCACCGTGGACCAGGCGAGGCGCTTTTTGAGGCCGTTTTCCCGGTACGCCATCATGGAGCCCATGAACACGGTGAGGAGCGCGAGCGCGAGCAGCGCGTACTGCACCCAGGTCCCCCGGAGATACCCGGGGCCGACCACGTAGTAAAGCAGCCGAAGCACGGCGAGGACGCCGGCCTTGGCGATGACGGCCGAGAGCACCGCGGACGCGGGCGCGGGCGCGGCGGGGTGGGCCGTGGGCAGCCAGCCGTGGAGCGGGTACAGGCCCGCCTTGGCCGAGAAGCCGACGACGGCGGCAAACACCACGGCGAGGAGCAGCGGCCGGTTTCCGGCGCCGTCCAGCAGGCCGCCGCCCGGCACAAAGTCGAGCCCGGCGGCGTACCGCGTCAGGAACACGACGCCGAGCAGACCCAGAAACGCACCGCCGACGGAGTAGTACAGGTATTTGAGCCCGGCGGCCAGCGCCTCCCGGCTCTGCGTGTGAAAGACCAGCGGCAGAGAGGAAAAGGTCACGAGCTCGAACAGGAAATACATGGCGACGAGGTTCGCCGCGTAGTCCATGCCCAGCAGCGCGCCCTCCGCCATCAGGTAGAACCCGAAGAAGCGGGCTTCCCGCTCTTCATGCGCCATGTAGGAGAACGCGTAGACGCCTACCGGGAGCCAGAGCCCCGCGGCGAGCAGCGAGAACACCCGGGAGGCGGGATCGACGGAGAACGCAATGTCGAGCGCGTCGGACACGCGCCACAGAGAAAGCCGCGCGGGCGCGTGCAGGGCGGCGGCGATCGCCGCGGCCAGCACGACCGCCGTCACCGCGGCGACATACGCGCGCAGGACCCGGCGGCCCGGGCGCAGGAGCGGCAGCAGCGCGCCCGCGAGGACGGGCAGAACGACGGTCAGAAGAAAAAGCGTCAAAGTCACGGCCGCACCTCCTAACCCAAAAGGGCGAGGCCGCGCCCCAGGAGCTCGATGACCGGCTGTGAGAACAGGCCGATGGCCACGTTGAGCCCGATGAAGCACAGGGCCGTGCCGTCGAACACGAGCTGCTGCCGCGCGCGGACGACATGCTCGCCCTGTTCGGGCGCGGGCGTGTAGATCCGGATCACGGTGCGCATGAAGTACAGCACGTTCAGCACCGTGCTGACGGCGAGGGCGATGAATGTGGGCAGCATTTTGGCGCCGGCCTGCGCGCCGGCAAGGGCGAACTGGATCTTGGAGATGAAGCCCATGAACGCCGGGATGCCCACCATGGACATGGAGCCGACGGAGAACACGATCCCCGCCACGCGGTTCCGGTGGGCCGAGCCCTGCAGGGCGTGAAAGTCGTTGCTGCCGCCGGACACGTCCGCAAGGCGCGAGGCGGACAGGAACAGGGCGGGCTTCGTCAGCGCGTGGGTCAGCACGTGGAAGAGCGCCGCCACGGTCCCCAGCGCGGGCGAGATGCCGACGCCCATGTAGATGTAGCCGATCTGTGCGGCGGAGGAGTAAGCGATCATGTGCCGGACGTCCGACGTGTGGATGGCGCTGATCGACCCGACGATCATGCCCAGCACGCCGAACAGGAACAGCACGTTCTGCGCGCCGCTCGCGTAGAACACGTCCGGCCCGATGACGCGGTGGACGAGCTTGAGCAGCAGGAAAATGTAGCCCTTGGAGACGATGCCGGACAGAATGCCGGCCGCGCCGGGCAGAGAGGTGCCGTAGGTGTCCGCCATCCAGAAGTGGAACGGGAACAGGCCGCTCTTGATGCCGAGACCCACCACCAGAAGCACGATGATGACCCGCAGCGGCAGCCGGTAGGTCCCCGCCGCCCAGACGGAGGCCACGGCCTTCCGCAGCGGCTCCATCAACAGGTGGCCGGTGACGCCGTACAGCATGATGACGCCCAGCAGGAACAGGCTGGAGCCCACCAGACTGAAGATCATGTACCGGGTCGCCGCCGTGGCCGTGGGGCCGTTGTCCCGGATCATCAGGATGCCGGACGAGGCGATCGTGCAGATCTCAATGAACACGTACGACGTGAACAGGTCGTTCGTATAGCACAGGGCGAACAGCGAGGCCTGGATCAGGTCGCACAGCACGAAAAACAGATACCGCTTTTTCGGGTCCGCCTTCTCCGACAGCGTCGTCTCGCCGCTCAGGATGCACAGCAGCAGGACGAGCCCGAACAGGAGGGCAAACAGCGGCTCCAGGATCCCGATGCGCAGCTCGTTGCCCCAGGGCGCGGGCGCCTGCCCCATGACGTAGGTGAACGCCGCGCCGGCGGACGCCGTGTACGCGAGGACTGCGGCGGACATGGCCATGCCCAGCACGACGACCAGGCAGCTGATCTGCTTTGCCCAGCGCCGGGCCGCCACGGAGGCGACCGAGGCCGCGAGCGACAGGACGATCGAGACCGCCGGGAAATTCAGAACAAAAGACATCACTTCCGCTCCTCCCGAATGATCGTGTAGATGTCGTCCAGATTCAGCGTGCGGTAACGCCTGTACAGGCGGACGGACAGGGCCAGCATGATGGCCGTGAAGCTGACGGACACCACGATGCCGGTGAGCACCAGGCCCGTGGGGATGGGGTTAATGTACAGGGCCGGGTCCGCCGCGCCGTCCTCGAGCACGGGCGCGGCGCGCCCCTCAATGTAGCCGATGGAGGCAAGGAACAGATACATGGCCGTGTCCATGATGTTCATGCCGATGATTTTCTTGATGAGATTCCGGTGCAGGATCAGCATGAAGAAGCCGATCGCAAACAGCACCATGGCCGCGCACTCCTCGTAGTTGTCGAGGATGCGGCCCAGAACGGTCAGCAGATTCATACGCGGCCCCTCCTGAACAGCGAGAACATGGCGTACATGGTACAGGCCACTTCCAGTCCCACCGCGAGATTCACCGGCAGGATAAAGCCGGCGCTGAAGATGCTTCCGGGCGTGCCCCGGGGGATCCAGGCGTCCAGATCGTTCGCGCCCGTATAGAAAAAGTACAGCATGACGGCGCTGTAAAACAGCAGCGCCGCGACGCGGATCACGTCGAACACCTTTCGGTTGAAAAACCGCTCCGTATCTGTAAAGCCGAACGCCACGGCGTGCAGAATGAGCCCCGCGCCGATGACCGTGCCGCCCGAGAATCCGCCGCCCGAGGACAGATGCCCGTTGAAAATCACATACAGACCGAACAGGAAGATGAGCGGCTCCAGTACGCGGGTGACCTCCTTCAGCACGGAGTCGCGCGTCAGATCGTACAGCCGGTCCTCCGCCCGCTCCCGGCGCAGACGACGCCGGTCCGGCTCCACCTCCAGCAGGATCATCACCGCGCACACGGACGAGAACAGCACGTGCGCCTCGCCCAGCGTGTCAAAGCCGCGGAAGTAGATGATCATGCCGGCCACCGCGTTCACCGCGCCGGCCTCGGCGGTCGCGCCCTCGATGTAGCGGGCCGCCACCTCGTTGTTTGTGGGTGAGTCCTCCCGGCCGAAGGCGGGCATATACGCCACCGTCAGCACCAGTGCGGTGCTGAGGATCAGACACAGGATCACGCAGAGCACCGGGTAGGCGCGCCGGAACAGACGCAGCTCCGCCGCGTCGAGACGCCGGGCGTGCGCCTGCTCCCAGCGGACCTGGTCGTCGTCGCCCGGGTCCGCGGGGCGGATGCGGGAGAGGTCCAGATCCGTGTCCTGCCAGAGCTGCCGCAGCGAGGGGCGCTTACTTCCCTTCTTCACTGTCTGCGTCCTCCTCTCCGCGCTTCCGGATCAGGTTGAGCCTGCGCAGCGTGACAAAAAACAGGCTGCTCGTGATGCACACGCCGACCGCCGCTTCCGTGACGGCGAGGTCCGGCGCGCGGAGCACCACCCACAGGATCGACATGACAAGACCGTAGGTCATGAAAATGATGACCGTGACCAGCATGCTGCGGCTCACCGCCGAGGCCGCGGCGCAGACCACCAGAAACGTCAGCAGGATCAGCCGGAAAATCTCCAGTTCAGTCACGCTCGTCCCTCACTTTCTCCGCCGGAGCCTGGATGTCCGCGTGGCGGGCCAGATCCTCGCCGGTCATGACCTCCAGCCGGCTCACGAGATGCGAGGCGACCGGCGAGGTGATCCAGAGGAACACCACCACCAGCGCGAGCTTCAGCGAGAGCACGGTGAGACCGAACGCCACGATCAGCGAGGCGATGATCAGCAGCACGCCCAGCGAGTCGATGACGCTGGCCGCGTGCATGCGGTTCAGGGCAAATTTGAAGCGGAACACGCCCAGCACGGACGTGCAAAGCACGACCGCGCCGGCGGCGGCGAGCGCCGCGGCGGCCGCGAAACGGATCCATTCAAGCATCGGCGTTTTCCTCCCCCGCGTCGGATTCGGCGTCGGACGGGCGACCGGCGTTCCGGGCGGACCGCTCCCGGTACGAGGTGACGTACACCTTCGACAGCACCACAACCGACAGAAAGCTCGCAAGACAGTAGATGAGACACACGTCCACGACGTCCCGCAGCTCCAGAATATAGGCCAGCAGCGCGAGCGCGAGCGTCGTCAGCGTGCCGGCCATATTGACGCCCACGATCCGGTCCGCCGTGCGCGGGCCGCGGATGGCCCGGACCAGCGCGAAGATCAGACAGGCGCCGACGATCACGAGGACCGTCAGATACAGGCCCAGATAGGCTCTTTCGATCGTTTCCATTTTCCGGTCATGCCTCCATTTTCCGCAGCAGCCGCACCAGCCGCCCGTCCTCGATCCCGTCGATCATCTCCCGGCTGAGGCAGTGGACGGTGTACCCGTCCTCGTCCGCGGAGACCGTGATGGTCCCGGGCGTCAGCGTGATGGAGTTCGCGAGCAGCACGCGGGCAAAGGGCGTCTTCAGATCCACCTGGACCCGGACGATGCTCTGGTGCACGGGGATGCGCTTGTTCAGGATGATCCGCAGCATCGCGCGGTTCGCCTTCAGCACCTCCCAGAGGATCGCAAAGGCGTACAGCAGCATATACCAGCCGCGGCGGAAGATCAGCCGCTCCCGCCCCGGCGTGTGCCCCAGAAAGACCCGGAGAAAGACGTACAGCAGCCCGCTGACCGCCGCGCCCACCAGACACACGTCCCAGGTGATCCGCCCGCTCAGGATCAGCCACAGCGCAAACAGAAGAAACAACATCGTCCAGGCTCCTTTCCGTCCTCATGAAAATGCGGGCCGCCGGCCCGCGCCGGAGGCCGCGCCCCCGGGAGTATACATATTTTAATTTATAACATCGTCGCCCCGGTTTTGCAATCGCCAGCCCTCGCAAAAAACCGGCCTGGACCGCGCGGTTTTTCGTCAGTTTAGCGGGATCCCGCCGAGGCCGGGAACGGGGGAGCCCGGTTGACAGATCCCGGCGGATACGATAGAATAAAGAAAAGTTAAAGACATTTAATCAGGCGGACGGATCGGGTGCGCCGCGGCGGCGCTGCGGAGAGGGAGGTCCACTATGGACGCCATCAGGCAGATCGAGCACTTTCTGGAGACGTTTGACACGGAGAGCGTGTACTACGACGCCACGATGAACATCCTGCGCAGTCTGGACGAGGTGAAGCACCTCAGCATCACGCAGGTGGCGGATATGTGCTGCGTGTCCCAGTCCACCGTCAGCAAGCTGGTAAAGCGGCTGGGCTTCACCGACTTCGGGCACTTCAAGATCGCGGCGGCGGAGTCCCTCGCCCGGCACGACGCGCTCCAGTTCGACGTCATCCTGCGGGAGGATATCCTGGGCGATTTCGCGGAGTATCTGGACCGGTTCAAGGTCAACGTGATGGCCACGCTGGAGAAGCTGGATTTTACGAAATTCACCGAGGCGGCGCGCCTTCTGCGCGCGCGCAGGCAGGTGGCGCTGATGGCCTACTCCATCCATCCGGGCAGCGGCTTCATCGCGCACATGCTGCGGGAACGCAAATTCGTCCGGGTGGTCCGGTCGCCGGTGGAGGACCGCGCCTATGCCCAGACCGTGTCCGGGGAGGACGTGGCCGTCGCCTACATCGGCGGCAGCGCGGACTGGGGCGTCAAAGGACCCGTGATCCGTGAGATCCGGGCCCGGGGCGGCAAGGTCATCGCCTTTGCGAGCGACCTGGATTTCGCCTGCGACGAGGAGCCGGATTTCCTGTTCCGGTACGACGCCCGGGACGGGAGCCTGAACGTGTTTTTCCAGGACCTGTATCTGCGGATCCTGGTGGGAGAATACAAAAAACTGGAGTACCGCGAAAAGGGCCGGGACGCGGTGCTCCGGCGGCGAAGCCAGCGCTGACACGGGACGGCCCGAATACCCGAAGCGCGTTTGATCCGGCATACGGACTTACCCGCAGACCATGTTTACCGACAGACCCGAATCCGTTATTGAATGAGGTGATCTGACGTGGATGTGATCAAGAATCTGCAGTATCTGCTGATCTACGAGGAGCCCGGAACCGTGTTTCATTCTGCCGCGCTGCGTCTCCTGGGAAATCTGCGGGAGATCAAAAATATGGACATCACCAGGGTGGCGGCGCTGTGCGGCGTGTCCCAGGCCACCATCAGCCGGCTGGCCCGGCGGCTGGGGTGCAGGAGCTTTGCCGCGCTGAAGATCGCGGTGGCGGAGTCCCTGATCCGGGTGGAGGGAGGCGAGTTCAGCGAGGCCATGACGTTTGCGGACGAGGCGGAAATGCGGGCCGGGCTCAACGCCTATCTGGAAGCGTTTGCCGAAGAGCTCATCGGCCGGATCGGCCGGTATTCCGTCGCGGACTACGCGGAGGCCGCCGCCCTGCTGCACGCGGCGCGGCGGGTGGTCCTGCTGGCCGACGATTTCCGGTTTATCCACTTTTTCCCGCGGGCGCTGCTGCTGGCCGGGAAAAATGTGGAGAGCTGCATGCTGCGCGCGGCGGACAAGTACGCGCCCGCGGCGGGGGACGCGCTGCTCGCGCTCTGCGACCGCAGCACGGACCGGGCGGCGCTGGACGCGCTGTTCCGGACCGCCCGCGCCTCCGGCGTCCGCGTCGTCGCGTTCTGCAGCGACCCGGAGATGACACTCGGAGAGGCCGACTGCGAATTCCGCTTCGACGGGCGCACGGACGCGGGGGAGCATTTCCCCAAATTCGCGCTGAAGATCATCCTGGGCGCGTACGCAAAGCTGGAGGGCGCGCCGGCAGGGCGGTAAGGCGCGCCGGGAGGGCGCGCAGATACACAAAAAAGACCGGAGCGATCGCTCTGGTCTTTTTTGCGCCCTTTCCGCGTTTTCTCCGCAAGAAAATCCGTTTCCTCGTCGGGATGCTGCTTTCTGGCTGGGGAGATAACTTTTTGTTTGGTCATATTGACGTAAATCGGGCAGAACGATACAATCATTTTGTCAAAATTCTGCGGAATTTTGTCTGATGGGATATACCTTTTTTTGAGGAGGAAGAGAGATGAAAGTCAGAAAAATCCTGGCGCTCCTGCTGGCGGTCGTCGCGGTCGCCGCGCTGTTCGCGGGCTGCAAGGCCGGCAAAGACATCCCCACCATTGAGTTCTGGTGGACCGACAACGGCATTTCCTCCGGCGGCGCTTCCGGCAAGGTGAAGCTCGTCGAGGACCAGATCAACCGGATCTGCGAGGAGAATCTGGGCATCCACGTGCACATGACCTGGGTCACCGCCGCGAGCTACGGCACGCAGCTTGCGCTCGCCATCGCGAACAAGGAGACGGTGGACGTGGCGGTCTACCAGTTCTACGGCGTGAACTCCTTTGTCACGCAGTTCTCCAACGGCCAGATGACGCCGCTGAACGACCTGCTGGACGCGCACGGCAAGGATCTGAAGGAGATGTTCGGCGACATCCTGAAGGGCTCCACCGTGGACGGCAAGGTCTACGGCATCCCGACCTACCGCGTGCTGAACACCAACATGTACTGGTGCGTGCGCAAGGACGACCTGCAGGAGGCCGGCGTGCTGGAGGCCGCGGAGAACGTGCAGACCTGGGCCGACATGGAGGCCGTGTTCGAGGCGCTGAAGGGCCTGAACAAGCCGAACAACTACCCGCTCGGCGGCAACAAGTACATCACCCACGGCAACGGCTATGTGGTGGGCGGCATGGGCAGCGACAACATCTATGACTCCACCTGGGCGTTCGACAACCTGGGCGATACGCTTGGCTTCATCTGGTCCGACCAGGACGGCAATGTGGACAACGTCTTTACGCATCCCGGCTCCGTCGAATCCTTCAAGCGGCACGCCGACTGGCTGGAGAAGGGCTACATTTTCCCCGAATCCGCCTACACGGACGAGTCCGCCGAGGTCCTGCTCGCGCAGGACGTGTTCACCTCCTACTTCGTCACGTCCGAGTACGGCGTGGAGACCACCAAGACCCAGCAGGTCGGCACCGAGATGCTGTGCCTGAACATGTCCGCCAGGGAGGGACATCAGGGTCTGCTGGGCACCGACGGCGCGCGCCGTCTGGGCTGCTACATCCCCGTGACGTCCGGCGAGCCCGAGCTCGCGATGAAGTTCATCAACTTCATGTACACGAGCAAGGAGCTCATGAACACGCTGATCTGGGGCGTGGAGGGCGAGACCTACGTGGTGAACGACAAGGGCGAGGCCTGCTACCCCGAGGGGACGGACACGACGACCTGCGGCTACCACTCCTACGACTTCATGCTGGGCAACGCGTTCCTGGATCTGCCGTGGGAGGGTCAGGGCTCCGATTTCCGTGAGCGGGCGCTGGAGAACTTCAAGGCGGCGCCGCTCTCGCGCTATATGGGCCTGTCCGCAGACACCAGCAACGCGGCCGCCATCGTCGCCGCGCTGTCCGCCGTCCGCGAGGAGTTCCGCGGTCAGATCGACTGCGGCTATTACACCGACGCGCTGTTCGACGAATTTGTGAAGAAAACGGACGCCGCCGGCTTCCAGGAATACCTGGCCATCTTCCGGGAGGCGGCCTCCGAGTTCTGATCGCGCAGCGGATCGTCTGCTGAAACGGCATACCGGGGACCCGACTGGGTCCCCGGTACCTGTAAATGGACGTTTTGCTTCGGGAGAGGCTTTCTTCCCCAAAACAGCCGCGGCCGTCCGCCGCGCTGCATTACACGCCGCACCGCGGCAGAATGGAGAGACGACTTATGAAAATCGGACTGCAGATGTATTCCGTCAAGGAGGCCCAGGACCGGGACCCCATCGGCACCATGCGCGCCGTGGCCGAGATGGGCTATAAGTACTGGGAGACCTGTGAGATCTTCGGCTCGGACAGGCCCCACAACTTCGGCCTGTGCCTGCCCGTGGACGAGGGCAGGGCGCTGATGCAGGAGCTGGGCGTCACCATCATCGGCTGCCACCTGTCTACCTCCGTGCTGGAGGATGAGAAGCGGCTGAACGAGTTTCTGGACTACCAGGCGGCTGTCGGCTGCCGGAGCCCCGGCCTTGCCATGGACTTCTATGCCGACGTGGACGAGATCAAGCGCAAGGGCGAGTATTACAACAGGCTGGGCCAGATGTGCAGGGACCGCGGCATGGTCTTCCACTACCATAACCACTTCCACGAGTTCCAGGTGATGGAGGGCAAGTACGTCGTCGACCACATCCTGGAAAACACGGATCCCGACCTGGTCAAGTTCGAGCTGGACACCTACTGGGCCGCCCGCGGCGGCGTGGACCCCGTGGAGATGATCCACCGCTATTCCAGCGGCCTGTATCCGGACCGGCTCATCATGCTGCACCAGAAGGACATCCCCGCGTTCCTGGAGGGCCACATCAACCTGTTCGACGGTGTGGTGGCTCCGGACGCCGTGATCGGCCGCAATGAGTTCATGCTGTACAACAAGGGCTTTGAGGATAAGTGCCTGTTCGCCGAGGTCGGCACCGGGATCATGGACATCCAGCGCATCATCGACGCCGCCAACGCGGAGAACATCCCCTACATCACGCTGGAGCAGGACTATACCACCTACACCGAGCTGGAGTCCGTTCAGATGAGCATGGACGCGTTCCGGAAATTCACGGGCGTCGAGTGGGCGTAAGCCCGCGCCCAAGGCATAAAACGGACGGCAGAGCCGGACCCGATCCCCGGATCCGGCCTGCCGGGAAAAAAGGAGTACACAGGCTTTTATGATCGCACTTTTCGGCGTGGTGTTCTGCTACGCCGCCACAAACCTGATCACGAAGCTGGTCCAGCACAAGGGCTGGCCGCTGAAGTCCCTCGCTCTGCTGAACTACGTCACCGTGTTCTTCTTCTGCCTCGCGCTGACGGCGGCCAACGGGACGCTCGCCGCGTTCCGGAGCTTTTCCTGCGCCGACGCCATGGCGGGGATCGGGACGTTCGACCATACGGCGAACGACAGCACGGCCCTGCTGATCGCCATGCTTCTGGGCGCGGCCACCGGCGTGATCTTTCTGGTCACGTACCTGGGCTCCCAGCGGAACGTGGTCCGCTACGGGGCGAGCCTCACCAGCATGTACAGCGGCGTCGCGTTCGTCATCGCCATCCTCGCGTCCATCTTCCTGTGGAACGAGATGCCGAAGCCCTACCAGTGGATCGGGATCGCGGGCGTGGCCGTTGCCATCGTGCTGACGTCTTACAACGGAAAACGGTTCAGGGTGAATATCAGCCTGCTGCTGCTGCTTCTCGCGCAGGGCGTCTGCCAGCTCCTGATGAAGGCCTACGCCGAGTACGGCCGGAACGAGTTTGCGCAGGCGTACTATCTGTCGGCGTACGTGGTCTGCGTCGCGTTCCTGGCGGGCCGCGCCGCCTGGTACCGGGCGCGCAGGGGAGAGCGGTTCGCGCTGAATCTGCCCATCGTGCTGTGCGGCCTCGTGCAGGGGTGCGTCATCGGCGTGTTCGGCGTCGTGCAGCAGGCGGCGCTCGTCGCGTTCCCCGCCGGCGTCGTGTACCCCACCCAGGGGGCGGGCGGCATGGCCGTCGTGGCCGTCGTGAGCATGCTGGCGTTCCGGGAAAAGCTGAACCGGTACCAGATCGCCGCGCTGCTGCTCAGTATGGCGTGCCTTGTAATCGTAAATCTGTGACAAGTTCCTGCGCCCGGCTCTGCCGGGCGCTGTTTTTTTGCAGGTTGGCGTCTAATCCCCGTGTGCCCCCTCGGCTCCCCTTTCAAGGGGAGGTGGCGGCGGCAACGCCGCCGACTGAGGGGTCCCACCCCCCAGTCTCGCTTCGCTCGACAGCCCCCCTGTTTCCCCAGGGGGGCCGGGGATTTCGTCCCCCGGGGGTTTTTCCAAATAGGGGGCCCGCAGGCCCCCTGATTGGTCGTTTTAAGGGGGATTCTCAAGGGGGGAAATCGAAATCCCCCCTTGAGCCTGTTTCTTTTCCATCTTTCTTTGCAGGAGCAAAGAAAGATGGCCCCGCCGGAGGCGCACGGGGAGCAGGTGCAAATCTGCAATGCCTCCTCAGTCAGCGGCAAGGCCGCTGACTGAGGAGGTGTCCGCGACGACGAAGATGCAGGCCGGAATTGCAATTCTCCGGCGGATCGGGTATAATGATCAAGATGGGATTTTCTCGGTCCCGTGCGCATGCTGACAAAAGGGGGAACCCCGAATGAATATCAACCGAAACGAGCTGAAACGGCATACCAAGCGGTGCCTCAAGGCGACGAGCTACCGGCCGCTGCTGGCGTCGCTGCTGGTGCTGGCGCTGCTGTACGTGCTGGCCGCGTTCATCTACAGTCTGACCGGGTATATGGAGTACCGGAACCTCGTGGCGGAGGCCATGCGGAACACCCAGGAGGGCGAGATATTCCTGCTCCCGGCCTGGCCGAAGGTGAACGTCATCGGCCTGGGCCTCGCTCTGTCGCTGTTTCTGATGCGCACGCTGATCGAGGCGGGGTACATGGGCTACTGCCTCAAGGTCGTCCGGCAGGAGCCGGTGACGGTGAAAAACCTGTTCGACGTGTTCAATTTCTCCGGCAAGGCGTTTCTGGTGCAGCTGTTCCGGGCGGGCGTCGTCCTGCTCTACATGCTGCCCGCGCTCATCACCGCGTTTTTCGGCCTCTACCTGCTCAGCTCCGCCCCGCTGGGAGCGGTGGCGCTGCTCCTGCTCGCCGCGGTGTTCAGCGTGCCCGGATTCATCATCTCGTACACCTACCGGCAGGCGGTATACATCCTGTTCGACCATCCCGAAATGTCCGCGCGGCAGTGCATGACGGAGTCCAAGCGGATCATGATCGGCATGCGCAAGGAGCTGCTGATGCTCGACCTGTCCTTCATCGGATGGCAGATGCTCTCGAGCATCGTGGCCCTGTATACGATCCCGCTCGTGGAGATCTGGATTATGCCGTATCTGAACATCACCTACGCGGGGTTCTATGACGAGATCAAGGACCGCACGCCCGCCCCCGTGGAGCAGTACCGGGGCAGAAAGAAGAAGTAGGAGCCGCGCATGATTACAGTAAACAATCTCGGCCTGCAGTTCGGCGGAACGGAACTGTTCTCCCGCGTGGACCTGCAGTTCACCGCCGGCAACTGCTACGGCGTCATCGGCGCAAACGGCGCCGGCAAATCCACATTCCTGAAGATCCTGTCCGGCGATCTGGAGCCGACCTCCGGCAGCGTAGTCATCCAGCCGAACGTGCGCATGTCCGTGCTGAAGCAGGACCAGTTCCTGTACGACGCCTACCCGGTGCTGGAGACGGTCATCATGGGCAACGACCCGCTGTACCGCTGCGGCAAGGCCCGGGACGCCCTGTACGCCAAGGAGGACTTCTCCGACGAGGACGGGCTCCGGGCGGCGGAGCTGGAGGAGGAATACGCGGAGCTGGGCGGCTGGGAGGCCGAGTCCGACGCGTCCCAGCTGCTGCAGGGCCTCGGCATCCCGACGGACCTGCATGAGACGCGCATGGGGGAGATGGACCCGCGGCAGAAGGTCAAGGTCCTGCTCGCGCAGGCCCTGTTCGGACGCCCGGACATCATCCTGCTGGACGAGCCCACCAACAACCTGGACGTGAACTCCGTGGTCTGGCTGGAGGACTTCCTGCTGGACTACGCGGGCACCGTGATCGTGGTGTCCCACGACCGGTATTTCCTGAACACCGTCTGCACCCACATCGTGGACATCGACTACGGCAAGATCCGGATGTACGTGGGCAACTACGACTTCTGGTACGACGCGAGCCAGATGATGCAGCGGCTCATCAAAGAGCAGAACAAGAAGAACGAGGACAAGATCGCGGAGCTGGAGGCGTTCATCCGCCGGTTCTCCGCGAACAAATCCAAATCCCGGCAGGCCACCAGCCGCCGGAAGCTGCTGGACAAGCTGACCATCGAGGAGATCCCCGCGTCCTCCCGCCGGTACCCCTGGGTGGGGTTCAAGATGGAGCGGGAGCCGGGCAAGGACCGGCTGTTCGTCACCGACGTGTCCAAGACCGTCGACGGCGTGAAGGTCATCGACAACGTGAGCTTCATCATGAACCGGCAGGACAAGATCGCGTTCATCGGCGCGGACGAACTCGCCATCACCACCATGTTCCGGCTGCTGGCCGGGGAGCTGGAGCCGGATTCCGGCACCATCAAGTGGGGCGTGTCCACCACGCAGAGCTATTTCCCCAAGGACAACTCCGCGTTCTTCGACGGGTGTGAGGACTCGATCATGGACTGGATGCGGCAGTTCTCGGAGGACAAGCGGGAGAGCTATCTGCGCACGTTCCTGGGACGGATGCTGTTCTCCGGGGACGACGTGTACAAGCCCGTGAACGTGCTGTCCGGCGGGGAGCGGGTGCGGTGCATGCTGTCGCGGCTCATGCTGTCCGGCGCGAGCGTCCTGCTGCTGGACCAGCCCACGAATCACCTCGATCTCGAGAGCATCGCCGCGCTGAACAACGGCATGGCGGACTTCGCCGGGAACATCCTGTTCACCACCCACGACCACCAGATGATCCAGACCGTGGCAAACCGCATCATCGAGTTCACCGGCGACGGGAAGATCCTCGACCGGACCATGACCTACGACGAGTATGTGGACCTCATGCGCGCCGAGGGCCGCATGGCCCAGGACTGACCGGCGGACGGGGCATACCCGCCCGAACGCCTGCATAGACTGAATTACAATCGGAGGGAATACAAATGCTGGAATTGCGCAATCCGACGGCAGAGGAGCTGCCGGTGATCCGGACGCTGCTGGACCGGTCCGCGCTGTTCCTGTTCGACCGGGGCATCGCCGCCGACGCGGACGGGGTCTACTGCACCGAGCTGGACCCTGCGTCGTGCATGCTGTTCCGGGACGGCGGGGAGAACGTGGGCGTGCTGTGCATGGAGCTGCCCGCGCAGGCGGAATACGTCCCCGGCGCGCCGCTGCCGAAGCCGCAGGAGCGGTTCGGCACGATCCGCTGGATGTGCGTCGACGAGGCGTTCGGACGGCAGGGCCTCGGCACCGCGCTGCTGCAGATCGCCGAGGGGCTCATCATGGACGCCGGCGCGCTGCTGACGCGGCTCGCCGTCGGGCGGGACAACGCGGTGATGGCCGCGTTCCTGACGAAGAACGGCTACGCGCCGCTCGAGGAGACGGCGGACAAGGTCGTCTGGCAGAAGCTCTGGACGTCGCGCTGCCCGGACGGGCGGTAGGCGCGCCGGAAACCATACAAATAAGACGACGGCTCCCCCGGGAGCGCGCCGCCTGCCCCCCTCCGGGAACGGAGGACGGATATGCAGGACAGGCGCGGAACCTGGGGGAGCCGTTTCGGCTTTCTGGCGGCGGCCATCGGGTCGTCGGTGGGCTTGGGGAATCTGTGGGCGTTCCCGTACCGGATGGGCGAGAACGGCGGGTTTGCGTTCCTTGCGGTGTATCTGCCGCTCGCGGCGGCGGTGGGCGTGCCGCTGATCGCCGCGGAGCTGGCGCTGGGCCGCCGGGCGCGGCGCGGGCCGGTCGGCGCGTTCCGGGCGGTCTTCCGGGGGCCGCTGCGGCAGGCCGGGTGGCTCTCCGCGCTCTGCGCGTACCTGTTCACCGCGTTCTACTGCGTGCTGGGCGGGTGGTGCCTGCAGTACCTTGTGTGGAATCTCGCGGCGGCGTTCGGCTTCGGGCCCACCGGGGACGGGGCGGCGCTGTTCGCGCTCGCCTCCGGCAGCCCGGCGCGGTGCGCGGGGTATGCGCTCGCGTATCTCGCGCTCTCCGTGCTCGTCGTGCGGGCGGGGGTCGCCCGCGGGGCGGAGCGGCTTTCGAGAATCGCCATGCCGCTGCTCACTGTTTTGCTCGCCCTGCTCGCGGCGCGGTGCCTTGCGCTGCCGGGCGCGGCGGCGGGCGTGCGGTATATGTTCCGGCCGGACTTCCGGCCGCTGCAGACGGACTTCCTCGGCGTGCTCGCCGCCGCGGGCGGGCAGGCGTTTTTCTCCCTGTCCCTGGGGCTGGGCTCTCTGATCGCCTACGGCTCGTACCTGCCGGAGACGGAGGACCTCGCAAAAAGCGCCGCTGTCGTCGCGGCGGCGGATACGGCCTTTGCCCTGCTCGCGGGCCTCGTCGTGATCCCGGCGGCCTTTGCGCTGGGCGGCGCAGAGGCCGCCCTCGCGGGGCCGGAGCTGCTGTTTGTGACGCTGCAGGACGTGTTCGCGCGGATGGGGAGCGCGGGACCGTGGCTCGGCGCGCTGTTTTATCTGCTCGCGGCGCTCGCGGCGCTGACGTCGTCCGTGGCGCTGGTGCAGCTGCTCGCGGACCTTGCGCGGGAGGACATGGGGACGCCGGGCCGCCCGGACCGCGGCGCGGCGGCCGGACTTGCGGGCCTCGCGCTCGCGCCCGCGGCGCTGTGGGTCGCGCTGCACCCGCTGGAGGCGGGCGGCGGGGGGCTGCTGCCGCTGTTTACCCGGCTCACCGAGGGCGGGCTCATGCCGCTCGCCGCGCTGGCGCTTGCGTTCGGGCTCGGGTACGCGCGGCCGGCGCTCGCCGGGGAGCTGGGCCCGGGTCGGCTTCGCCGCCGGGCGTTCGTTTTTTGCTGCCGGGTGCTCGCGCCCGCGGGGGCCGCGCTGGTGCTGCTGGGGAATCTGACGTAAAAGGACGCCGGACGGATGTTTCCGTCCGGCGTTTCGTATCGGGGGTCATTTCGCGGCGCGGCGGGCGAGCCGGCGTGCGGTGAGGTGGGCGGCGAGGAGCAGGCCGCCGGCGCAGAGCAGCGCGGCGTCCGGCGGCTGAAGATAGCTGTCCAGCATGTCCGGGGAGCGGTATGTGCCGAGGAGCCAGAACGAGAGATCCATGTGGTAAAGCAGGAGGTTTCGGATCTGTTCGTCGGTCAGATCCTCCATGGACAGCGCGGCGTACTCGCTTCGGAAGACGCCGTCGGGATCCGCCTGGGGGTCGCCGGGGCGTATGGTCACATACGGGAACGCGAGATCCTCGCGCCAGAATTCCGGGTTTGCCTCAAAAAACTGCAGGAGGAGCGGTTCCAGATCGGAGGTCCGGACATAGTACCGCATGGACGAGGCGTATTCCAGCGGCGAGAGCCAGTTCTCCTCGTCCCAGGACTTATAGTGCTCGGTTTCCTCGGCGGTGGGGATCCTGTACATGTTTCGCCAGCCCCTTGTATAGGTGGGGTAGGAGGTGAGGACGGCCCAGCCGATCAGACTGCGCGGGCCCAGGTCCACGGTGGTCCCAGCCGGATACCAGACGGCGAGGCGGTAGCCCCACCAGGTCTTTTCATAAAACCCGAGGGGTTGGGAGAGCGTGACAGGAATGGGGTCCGAGCCCGGCAGGATGGATTCCTGGGTAGAGATGGCAAGGCCCATGGACGAAAAGTTGTTCGCCCAGTCCTCGTGCAGAGGGATCCGCCGGTCGTAGGCGTTGGGCTCGAAGTCCGCTGCGGCGTCCTCGCGCTCCGCGCGGGGGACGTAACGGCCGGTGAGGCAGGGGAAGCGGTCGGAGAAGGCGGCGTTGTGGCGGTATGTGTCGAGCTGCCGGAGGCCGACGAGCAGGAGGCACGCCGCGACGGCCAGCAGGAGCCACCGGCTGGCGAGGACCTTTCGGAGCCGTGCGAGGGTCGCCGCCCCGGCGCGCAGCAGGGACCGCCGGCAGGCAAGAATTATTTGAAGCGCCGCCTTTCGCCGGTTCGGCCGGGCGAGCCGGCGTGCGGCGAGATGGGCGGCGAGGAGCAGGCACGCCGCGACGGGCAGCGCGATGTCCGGCGGCTGGACATAGCTGTCCAGCAGATCCGGGGAGCGGTATCTGCCGTAGATCCAGAACGCGAGGTCCATGCGGTAAAGCAGGAGGTTTCGGATCTGCTCGTCGGTCAGGTCCTCCATGGATAGCGTCAGGTACGCGCTTTTGTATATGCCGAGGTCCTCCATGTAGGGGACGATGGCGCGCATATCCGCGTACGGGAAAGCGAGGTCGCTGCGCCAGAACGCCGGATCTGTCTCCAGAAGCTGCAGGAGGAGCGGCTCCAGCTCCGAGGTGCGGACGTAGTACCGCATGGAGTCGGTGTACGCCTCTGGCGAGGGATAGGCCTCCCGGTCCCAGTCGTTGTAGAGCTCGGTTTCCTCGGCGGTGGGGAGCCTGTACATGCTACGCCAACCCCGCGAATAGGTGGGATAGGACGAGAGGACGATCCAGCCGGTCAGGCTGCGCGGGCCCAGGTCCACGGTCGTCCCTGCGGGATACCAGACGGCGAGGCGGTAGCCCCACCAGGTCTTTTCATAGAACCCAAGGGGTTGGGAGAGGGTGACAAGGATCCGGTCCGAATCCGGGGAGATTCCGGCAAGGGAGGCGGGGAAGCTCCGCAGGGGGGAGAAGTTGGCGGTCCAGTTCTCATGGAGGGGGATCCGCCGGTCGTAGGCGTTGGGCTTGAGACCCTTGGAGACGGAGGGACGCTCGCTTCGGGGGATATAGAGGCCGGTGAGGCAGGGGAAGCGGTCGGAGAAGGCGGCGTTGTGGCGGTATGTGTCGAGCTGCCGGAGGCCGGCGAGCAGGAGACACGCCGCGACGGGCAGCAGGAGCCACCGGCTGGCAAAGACCTTTCGGAGCGCCCCCTTTCGCCGGTTCGGCCGGGCGAGCCAGCGTGCGGCGAGGTGGGCGGCGAGGAGCAGGCCGCCAATGCAGAGCAGCGCAATGTCCGGCGGCTGAAAATAGCTGTCCAGCATGTCCGGGGAGCGGTATGCGCCATAGATCCAGAGCGCTATATCCCTCTGAAAAAGCAGGAAGTTTCGAAGCTGCGCGTCGGTCAGGTCCTGCGTGGACAGCGCGGCATACTCGCTGCGGAACAGACCGAGGTCCTCTGTGTAGGGGATCAGGGAGCGCACATTGACATACGGAAAGGCCAGGTCGTTGTGCCAGAACTCCGGGTCTGCCTCCAGAAACTGCAGGAGGAGCGGTTCCAGATCGGAGGTCCGGACGTAGTACCGCATGGAGTCGGTGTATGCCATCGATTCGGACCAGGCCTCCCGGTCCCAGTCGTTGTAGAGCTCGGTCTCGTCGGCGGTGGGGATCCTGTACATGTTCCGCCAGCCCCTGGTATAGGTGGGGTAGGAGGTGAGGACGGCCCAGCCGATCAGATTGCGCGGGCCCAGGTCCACGGTCGTCCCCGCGGGATACCGTACGGCAAGGCGGTAACCCCACCAGGTCTTTTCATAGAATCGGAGAGGGTGGGAGAGCGTGACAAGGACCGGGTCCAGGCCCGGAAGGAGGTTCTCATCCAGGGAGATCATACCGCCCAGGGTCGAAAAGTTGTTCGCCCAGTCCTCGTGCAGGGGGACCCGCCGGTCGTAGGCGTTCGTATAGTCCTCTGCGGCGTTCTCGCGATCCCTATAGGGGACGTAACGGCCGGTGAGGCAGGGGAAGCGGTCGGAGAAAGCGGCGTTGTGGCGGTAAGTGTCGAGCTGCCGGAGGCCGACGAGCAGGAGACACGCCGCGACGGGCAGCAGGAGCCACCGGCTGACAAGGACCTTTCGGAGCTGCATGGGGGTCGCCTCCTTTCGGACGTTCCTGTCTGTTTCATTGTCCGGGACGGCGGAAACGTGACGGCGGGAAAACAAAATGCCCGGCCGCGGAAAGCGGTCGGGCAGGGGGATGCGGTGCTGCGCGTTACGCGGGGCTGCGTCCCGGGCCGGTGGACTCCCGGATGATGAGCTCCGTCTCAAAGGTCAGCTTTTTCACAGGGCCGTCCGGATTCTCCAGCCGCTCAAAGAGCAGCTCGCACGCGGTGAAGCCGAGCTGGTATTTCGGCAGGTTCACCGTGGTCAGAGAGGGGACGGACATGCCCGCGCTGACGATGTTGTCAAAGCCCACGACGGCGAAGTCGTCCGGCACGCGGTGCCCGGTGAGGCAGGCCGCCCGGATTACCGCCATCGCAAACACGTCGGAGCAGGCGAAAAACGCGTCCGGCGACGCCTGGGAGTTGATGAGCTGGATGGCCGCCGCCATGGCGAGCTCGTAATTCACGTCCGGCAGGTTGACCACCAGCGCGGGGTCGAACTCCACGCCGCCCTTCTCCAGTCCGGCGGCGTAGCCCCGGAGCCGGTGCCGGGCGTACTTGTAGTTCTCCGGCCCGTTGATGATGGCGATGCGCCGCCTGCCCAGCGACAGGAGATACTCCACCACCTGCGCGCTCGCCGCCTCGTCGTTGATGGTGACGTAGGGCAGGTCCGCCTGGTCGTTGTACTCGCTGCACTGCACCACGGGGACCAGCTCGGACAGCTTGTTCAGCACCGCGGTCTCGATCTGGTTCGTGGAGATCACGCCGGTGGCCTTCGTCTTGCGGAGGATGGACTGCAGCTCCGGGAGCGTGGTCTGGGTCAGCTCGCCCTCGTAAATCAGCAGCTGGTGGCCGTGCCCCAGCGCGGACACGCGCAGGCCCTTCAGAATCTCGCTGTAAAACGGGTTGTCGATGGACGGGACGTTGAAAATGAGAATCCCGTCCCCGGCCGGAGGCGCGTCGGGATCCGCCAGCTCATACCCCAGCTTTTTCGCCGAGGTCATGACCCGGCTGTAGGTGGCCGAGGTGACAAGCCCTTTCTGATTCAGAACGCGGGAGACCGTGGCGAGCGATACGCCGGCGTCCGCCGCAATATCTGCAATTGTAATTTTCTTTGCCATATTCGTGATCCTTTGCGCTAAAAATTCAGACAAATCATTATACACCCGCAGCAGGAAAAAGGGAAGAAAAAGATGCGGAGACGGCAAATCCGCCCCCGTTTGGCCCGAAAAACGGTCAAAGCTCGGCAAAACAGACAAAGCGCGTCCGGCGTTTTGGTGCGAACGGACGAAATGTCAAAAACGTCAAAATTCTGCTTGCATTCCGAATCCGATTGGTATATTCTGTTTTCAGAAAAAATGAAAACATTTTTTCAAATATTTTCAAAGGAGCAGGGCGTATGAAGCGGCTTTTACGAGTGGGTATCATCGGCGCAGGCATGATGGGCGAGCAGCACACCGAAGCAATCCGCAGGATCCCGGGGACGGAGGTCGCGGCGCTGGCAGATGTGAATCCGGCCAGGGCGCAGGAGCTCTGCGACCGGCTGCAGATTCCGAAATGGTACGATAATTACCTGGAAATGATCGAAAAAGAGCACTTGGACGTCGTGCATAACTGCACGCCCAATTACATGCACTTCGAGATCAACAAGGCGCTGATCGAGCGCGGGATCCCCGTGTATTCCGAGAAGCCGCTGGGCATGAACTCCGCGGAGACAGGCGAGCTGTGCCTGCTGGCCAAGGAAAAAAACGTCAAAACGGCTGTAAATTTCAACTACCGGCAGAACGCGATCATCCGGGAAATGCATGAAAGAATTTGCACGGAGCGTGAAAAACCGGACAACAAGTGGGGACGGACGTTCCTGGTCCACGGTACGTATATCCAGGACTGGATGCTGTACGATACCGACTACAGCTGGCGGTGCGAGAAGGACGTGGGCGGCGAGAGCCGCGCCGTGGTCGACATCGGCTCCCACTGGTTCGACGCCGTGCGGTACATCACGGGCGTCGGCGTCAAGCGCGTGAATGCGAAGCTTATCACCGTGTACCCCCAGCGCAAGAAGTTCAAAAACCAGGCGCTGACCTTCGGCACGGCCTCCGGCGACGACTATGAGCTGGTGGACGTGGAGAACGAGGACGCCGCCATGATCATGCTCGAGTTCGAGGACGGGTCCTTCGGCGACCTGCTGGTGTCCCAGGTGTCCGCCGGGCACAAGAACGATTTTGAGATCAACGTGGACGGCAGCAACTACTCCATGAGTTGGAACCAGGAGAACACGGACAAGATCATCATCAACGACCGGGTGAGCGGGCGCACGACGCGCTACGCCGGTCCGGACATGCTGTCCGCAGGCGCCAGAAACTACGGCACCCTGCCCTCCGGGCATCCTGTGGGCTGGCAGGACGCCCTGCGCAACGCCATCAACGGGTTCTACGACAACCTGCGCGACGGCACGCCGGGCAATTTCGCCACGTTTGTAAACGGCGACTACGTGACCCGGGTCGTGGAGGCCTGCCTGCGCAGCGCGAAATCCGGGCAGTGGGAGGAGCTGCAGCTCGTCAAGGGGATCAACTACTAGGCTCCGCGGGGCGGAGACGGCCGAATATATGGGAAAACCGGGATACGGTACGCGTATCCCGGTTTTTTGTGCGTGGGGATTCCTCCCCGCCACGCCCCTCGGCGCCCCGTCGCACCCCCGGCTCCCCTTTCAAGGGGAGCCGGCAGCGGCAAAGCCGCTGACTGAGGGGTGGTATCGTCTACTGCCGCACCCTCGATTTTCTTCCTGCACGGCGCGATGTGGGATCGCGCCCTACAGTGCGGAACGCCGCTGATTCCTCTCCCCCGGGGATCAATCCGATCAGGGGGCCGCGTCGTCGCGGACGACGCGGCATTTACGCGAAGCAGCGGTACAGGAACGTCACGACCTGGCAGCGCAGGCAGTCGTCCTCCGGGGAGAAGGTGGTCGGCCCGGTGCCGCTGGTGACGCCGGTTTCGGCCGCCCAGTTCACCGCATCGTAGCTGTAACGGTCCGCGGGGACGTCTTCGAAGGGGCTCTCTCCGGCAGCGGACGTGCCGAGCATGCGGTAAAGGAACGAGACGCACTGCTCGCGCGTGACCTCGCCGTCCGGGTCGAACGAATCGTCGGAGACGCCCTTTGTGATCCCGTTCTCAGCGGCCCAGAGGACCGCCTCATAGTAATACGCGTCCGGGGCGACATCCCGGAACGGGTTGTCCGTCCCGGTCGGGGCGGGCTTGCCCGCGGCGCGCCACAGGAACGTGACCACCTGCGCGCGGGTACAGACGCCCGCGGGATCGAAGCGGTTGTCGCCGACGCCCTCCGTGATTCCGTTCTCGACCGCCCAGAGGACCGCGTCGTGATAGAAGGCGTCCGCGGGCACGTCGATGAAGGGCTCTTCGGACGGCGCGGGCGTCGTCCCGCCGCCTCCGCCTTCGGAGACGGTGACGCGCAGGTTGATCCGCTCGGAGTAGGCCATGCCGTCCTTATACGCGACGACGCGGAAATAGGCGTCCTCCGTTACCGGGATGGGGGCGGTGTAGACCGTGCGGGCCCCGGCGTCCTGGCAGGGGCAGGTGTCGTTCAGCGTGTAGTAGATCACCGCGCCGGGCGTCGCGCAGGAAAGCGTCAGCATTGAGCCCGCGGGTACGGTGACCGTGTTCTCCTTGGGGGCGCCGGCGCCGAAGGTATTGCCGGCAATCCCGATGGTCGGGCGCTCCGGCCGGTTTGCGTCGACGGTGATCTGCAGGGCGATCTCCCGGGTCAGCGTCGTGCCCGCGACGGAGAAGTGCAGCGTCGTCAGACCGGGCAGCAGGGGATCCAGCGCGAAGACCGCCGCGCCCGCGTCGTCCGTGACAGCGGAGGCCGCGATCGTCGCGAGATAGATGTTCCCGCTCAGCGCATTCAGCGTGACGCCGCGCATGGGATCGCCCGCGCCGTCAAACACGCGCACGGTCAGATTCTTTGCCGTACCGGCCTGTACGGAGACGGTCGTCTCATAGTTGAGGCGGATCTCCGCGGGGCGCGCGGCGACGACGAGGTCCTGCGCGTAGTCGGGCAGCGCCTGGCCGTTGTAGCTCACGGCGCCGGAGAGGGTGACGGCCGCCGCGTCGCCGGTCTGTGCGGGGTCGTCCGGCGTGAGACGCAGAACCCTCGCGTAGGTCTTGCCGCTGCCGTCGCCCGCGGGCTCGGGATCGACCCAGACCGCGGTATACCCAGCCGGGACGGTAAGCGCCGCGGCCGTGTCCATGTACTGCGTGAAGACCAGCTCTGCGTATTCGGGGTAAGCCTGCGCGCTCTCCACGGCGGGGGCAGCCGTAGCCACCATCGCCGTTTTCAGACCCGTCTGCGGGGGCGGGACGGGCATGTCCGCGGTCTGCGCGGGCGCGTAGCCGTCCTTCGTGAAGGTGACGTGCCAGGTTCCGGGAGGCACGTCCCAGGCGTAGCTGCCGTCCGGGCCGGTGACCTGCGGGTTCACCTGGTCGTAGGGCACGGCGTTCCAGACGCCGCCCTCGTTGCAGGCCGTCGCGGTCACGCCCTCCAGCAGGTTGCTTTCGATGGCCTCAAAGACGACGCCGGAGGGGTCGAGGCAGGGCGTGAAGCCGTAGACGGCGCCGCCCTGCACCGCGTCTCCGCAGTGCTGCATGCGCGAAGCGGTGGCGGCCGCGAATTCCGCCTGCAGCTTCGCAATCTCATCCGCGCGCGCAAGGCCCGCGCTGTTCGAGACGACGTCGTAGGCCAGGTTCCCGCCTGCGCAGGCCGCGCTCGCGGCGCCGGCGGTGAAGAGCGACAGGACCGCGCCGGTCGCCGTGAAGGTCGCGCCGACAACGGTGTCGGACAGCGTCCACGCCTTCTGCCGCATCAGCAGGGTCAGCAGCCGCTCTCCGGCGAGGATCTCGTTGTCCAGCGCGTTGATGCAGTCGGAGCCCGCGCCGTGGCGGATATAGTTGTCCTTGATCGTGTTTTTGAGAATCTCCAGATCGCCCTTCAGCTCCTCGACGGCGACGGTATGGTCGATGTAGTCCGAGGAGTTCGTCGCGGCCTGCCAGATGCCCGTGATGCCGCCGGCGATGTTGCCCAGGATATTGAGCTTGCCGCCCAGACTTTTGATGCTCCTGAGCTCGGCTTCCATGGCCGCTTTCTCCGCGCCGGGGGCCATGTTGAGGAGTTGGGTCTGCAGTGTGAGCCGCAGGTCGTTCAGCTGGTTGAGCGCCTCGCTGCCGAGACCGACCGTCTGCGAAATGATCGCCTGGTTCAGGTTGTCCGCGGCGTTGTCCTGGAAGTCCAGACTCAGGTAGGAGCCCGCTTCGTCGGCGTAGTCGATCCCCTCCGGTTCTCCGTCGTCCCCGTAGCGCTCCCGGTAGGCGAAGCTGCCGTCGTCCGCAACGGTGTAGTCGTCGTTCCGCAGCGTGTCCGGATCGTAGTTCCAACCGTCGGGCGGCGTCGTGTCGATCCGGCTGTCGCCCAGCAGATCGTCGCCGTTCGTATACTCGTTCAGCGGTTCGTCGAGACCGAGGAAGTCGCCCAGAATGTCGAACAGGTCGCCTGCCGCCTGCTCGGCGTCATAGATGACGCCCTGATCCGGCGCGGGGATCTCGTTGAACCACGGCTCGTCGTGGATCGTGTAGTCGCCGAAGAAGCCGTCTTCGCCCAGATCCCAGCCATCGCCGGGGTCGCCCCAGTCGGTGACGGTCTGTTCATAGCCGGCCTGATCCGCCTGCGCCACGCCCTCCACGTAGTTCACCACGTCGTCGTTCAGGGTGAATTCCCGGCCCAGACTGGTGTAGGTGACGTAGAAGCCGTTGGGGATGAGCGAGCTGTCAAATACGTGGTTGCCCGGCGCGTCGATGTAGACGGTGCAGACGTAGACCTGTGTCCAGCCGTTCGCGTCGCTGCCGGAGGACGCGAGGGACATCTGCTGCTCGCGCCAGCCGCCGTCCAGAAAACGCACGTGCAGGATCACGGCTTCGGTGATGGGCGCCGCAGTGCGGATGGTGACGCTGAAGCTCCAGTATTTGGCCTCCTCCGTCCCGTTGGCGACGTAGGTGTAGTAGCCGCCGGAGACGTCGCTGCCGTTCCGGACGGCGTAGGTCTGCCGCCCGGCGTGGACAAAGTACAACTCCTCCACCGTGTTGCCGGTGTCGGCGTAGTGGACGCTGCCGGTCGCGGCGCTGCCGCCCGCCTGGGCGAGCACTTTGGCGCTGCTGCCGTAGACGGACCCGGCGGGGAGGGAGACGGCGCCGCTCCAGACGCCGTTCGCGTTGGTGGTGACAGTCTGCGTCGCGCCGCCGCCCACCTGCAGGGTGACGGCGGTGTTGGGCGCGGCGTAGACGTCCGCCCGGAAGGTGCGGCTGCTGACCCGGCCGGAGGGGAGCTCCAGCGTCACGGCCGAGACCTGGAAGCTCGCGCTGCCGACGGGGACCGCCGCGCCGCCGGTCTGCACGGAGGCGGACACGGCGAATTTGCCGGTGTTCGCGGTCCGGAGCCCGACGAAGAGCGTGCCGCTCTTCGCCGCGTCACCCGTGAGATCCGACACGGTGACGACGCCTGCGCCGGCATCCCAGACGCTTCCGACGGTATACTGCCGCTCATAGCTTGCCACGCTTTCCACGGTGAAGCCCGCGGGGATCACGACGCGCAGGCTGTCCGCCGGATGGCCGTCCGCCATCGTGTAGCTCACGCGCACGAGGAAGGAGAGGTTCGGCGTGATGTGGGCGCGGTCGATGAGCACGTCCGTGCCCGGCTGCACCACGAGCGCGGAGAGGGCCGCCGTGTCCATGGCGGGCACGGAGAGCGTGAGATTTGCGGTCGCGCCGCGGCTGACCGTGACGGCCGCCGTGGCGTAGCTCCCTGCGCCGAGGCCGAGCGCCGCCAGATCGCCGACGGCGGAGACAGCAGAGAGAAACGGATTCTGCGCGAAGGCGAGCACGGTGTAATCGCCCGCCGGGAGTTCGGACACGACGCAGGCGCCGCCCGCGGCCGTGCCGCTGTATACGACCCGATCCGCCGCGTCAAACAGGACGATGTTGGCGCCTGCCGCGCCCGCGCCGGTCGTCTCCACGGAGAGGGCGCCGGTCAGAGCGAGCGGGACCAGCGCGATCTCGCCGAGATCCCAGTCCGCGGTGAAGGCCGCGCCGGTCTTCGAGACCGTGTAATCGGCAAAGCCGTCCAGCGTCACCACGACGGTGACGTAGCTGCCCTCCGGGGCCTCGACCCGGAAGCTCTGCCCGTCGAGGACGGGCGTGACCGCCTCCGTACCGACCGCGATGCGGACCGCCGCGCCGGCAGGGACCGTGCCCGTGATCGCGTGGACGGGCGTCTCCGGCTCGGGCTCGTCCGCCTCCATGTAGAAGTGGGGCGGCAGGTAGCCGGCCTCGTCGAGCGACTCGCAGTAGTCCTTGCAGGCTGTGAAGCTCTCGGAGTTCATGTCTGCAGGGTAGTAGATCTTCGCGGAATAGCAGTCGTAGAACGGGTGTACCACGCTGAGGACGGTCTCAAAGCCCTCGTTGAAGGTCTCGTCGTTCAGGAACTGAATGGCGTTGTTCTGGATGTGGAATTCCGGGCCGTTGTATGTGGTGCCCTGGCCGGGGACGTTGATCGCATCGTTGCGGATGCCGCCGAACGCGCCCTCGTTCAGAACGTCCACGCGCGCGGGGAGCGTCACCGACGTGCCGCCGAGCGACGTGCCGTAGAAGGCACAGCAGCCGATGCGCAGCGGGGTCGAGCCCGCTGCGATGCGCAGGGAGGCGATGGGGTTGCCGGAGAAGGCGCGCCAGCCCACGTAGCCGACATTGGGGCCGAGCTCCAGCGCGGTGAAGCCGCAGCCGGTGAAGGCGCGGTCGCCGATCCCGGTGACGGAGCCGGGCAGGGCGGTAAGGATCGCGCTGTCCGCCAGGGACGTGCAGCCCTCGAACCCGGTAACCGTGGTGAACAGGTCGTTCTGCGGCCAGGTGACGCTTGTAAGAAGCTCGCATCCCTGGAACGCGCCGACGCCGAGGGTCTCCAGACTGTCCGGCAGATCCAGCGACGCGACGGCGGTCTCGCGGAAGGCAAATTCGCCGATGTGCTTCAGGCCGCTGCCCAGCGTCAGCGCGGCGATATACTCGCAGTAGCGCCCGGTCGAGCTCGCGTCAAAGGCGTGGTCGCCGACGCTCTCCACGCTGTCGGGCAGGGCGAGGGAGGTAAGGTGCGTGCCCTCAAAGGCATAGTCGCCGATGGTCCGGAGACTCTCGGGGAGGTCGATCTCCGTGAGGGGGACGTACTGGAACGCGCAGTCGCCGATGCTCTCCACGGTGTCGGGGAGGTCGATGGCGGTGATCCCGCTGTTGTAGAAAGCCCGCGTGCCGATGCGCTTCAGACGGCTGCCCTCCGCGAAATACACGCTCTTGATGTTCGAGTCGCTGAAGACGCCCCAGGCCGTCGTGGCGTCGCCGATCTCCGTCACCGTGGCGGGGACCGTCACGCTGCGGACGCCGGTGAGCGAACAGGTGAGCTTCGTCACGTTCCGGGGGCCGTCCTGCGTCTCGATGGTCCCGGGGATGACGAGATCGTAGGCGCCGTTGAGCATTTCGGAGGGCATCCAGATCCGCGTGATGGTCAACTCGTCGCTACCCTCGTAGTAGTACTTGATACCGGCGTCGTCCTGCCAGTAGACTTCTTCGGCAAGCGCCGAGACGGGCAGCAGACCCGCGAGAAGCACGGCAGTCAGCACCAATGACAGCAGCTTTTTCATATTTCTTCCTCCTTTTGATCAAAAAGAAGCGGTAAGTATACAAGTACAGAATAAATGTAGCACAGAACGCATCAAATGTAAAGCGGCGCGGGCCGCCGGAACGGGCGCGAAAAACCCCGGCTCCTTTTGAAAGGGAACCGGGGCTTTGTATGAAACCGGAAAAGTCAGCGGACGACGGGCGGGACGCCCCGGAAGCCGCCGGGCGGGACCGGCTGCGCGAGGGGGGCGCCGCACTTCTCACAGAAGCGCCTGTCCGCGGGGAAGCGCGCGCCGCAGCGCGGGCAGACCAGCTCCGCGCGGGACGCGGCGGAATATGCGGGCGCGGCCGAAACCGCACGGCGCTGTACCAGCGAGAATCCGGCGACGGCGTACACGGCGTACAGGCAGATGCCGGCCAGAATATTGAACAGGAGCTGCAGGAAAATGAACGCGCCGTCGTAAAACTCGACGATCAGGAAGCGCAGCGAGAGGATCGCGGACAGATCCAGCAGCGCGGCCACGGCCGCGCTGCAGAGAACCGCAACAGCGAGCGCAAGGCGCCCGGGGCGAATCAGCGTATGTACCAGGTACAGGACTCCGAGCGCGAGCAGGAACAGGGCGGACAGGATGATCTGCGCAGACAGATTGCCGGAATTCGTCAGGAAAAAGAGAAGCAAATACGCCAGCAGCGGGATCGCCGACAGCCAGGGGATCCGTTTCGTGGGGGTGCAGAAGACCGCGGCGGCCAGCGCAAAGACCGCGACGTTCAGGAGAGAAAGCAGGAGACTGCTCCCGGGGAAATAGACGAGGACGACCGCCACCATGGCGAGTATCAGCGCCAACGACAGCACCGCGAGGACGATCACCGGTATGGGCCACATACGCTTTGCCGGGGTGACCGCAGGGGCCGGAACCGGGGCGGGGACCGGCGCGGGGGCGCCGCATTTCTCGCAGAATCTTCCGCCCGCGGGGACGGGCGCGCCGCATTTCGTGCAATACATACGATTCACACCTTTCTTTTGCTCCGAGGGAAATCCGCTTTGCAGGGAAGTCCGGGGGATGCGCTACCGCGTCACGCCCAGAGGGCCTTGACCTTTTCGTACAGCGCGGGGTCGAACTCCGCGTCCAGCAGCGCGATGTTCCGCGCGATGTTCTCCGGCTTCTTTGTCCCGACGATCACGGAGCTGATCCCCGGCTGGTCGTACAGAAACCGCAGATTCATCGCCATCAGCGTCTGCATGGCGGCCTCCTCGTCCGGGCCCAGCAGGGCCAGAGACGCGTCGAGCCGCTTCCGGGCGTCCTCAGCCAGCCGGTCCCGATACGCGAGGGCCCGGGGCGTGAACAGCCCGCCGCCCATGCCGCGCCGGATCAGCACGCCGACGCCCGCTTCCCGCGCAAGACGCAGATTGTCCGCGTTGCGCCGGTCCTGCAGGTTGAACGCCATCTGCATCGCGTCGAAATCGCCGCTCCGGATGCACCGCTCCGCCAGCGCGCCGTCGCAGGACGCGCCCAGGAAACGGATCTTTCCGGCCTTCTGCGCGTCCTTCATGGCCCGGACCGTCTCGCCGTCGTCCAGCACCTTTTCCGGCTCGTTCCGGCCGAAGTGGATCTGCATCAGGTCGATCACGTCCGTCCGCAGCTTCCGCAGGCTCTCGTCGATCGAGCGGGAGACGGCCTCGTACGAGAAGTCGTAGTACGTCTCCGGCTCGCGGCTGTGCTCGCCGCATTTGGACGCCAGCACATACTCGCTCCGCCGGGCGGCGGCGAATTTGCCGATCCGCTCCTCGCTCCGGTGATAGGCGCTCGCCGTGTCGAGCAGGTTGATCCCCGCGTCCAGCGCCGCGTTCAGCACCGCGGACGCAGCCTCCTCGTCCGGGCGCGCCGTATCGTCGCCCAGACCCCAGTTGCGCCCGATCTCCAGGGCGCCGAATCCCAGGAATGTGACGGCTGTGCCGCCCATCCGCGGAATGCTTCGTTTTTCCAGTGCGCGCATGATGAGTACCTCCTGTCCCGCCGCGCCGCGCGGCAAAGGGTAATGTGTCCGTGTTTACAGGTCCGCCATGATCTGCGCCGGGGTCCTGCCCGCCGCGCTCGCCGCCATGACGCGCCGCAGCACCGGCTCCGCATGGGCGAAAAACGCCCGCAGACCGGCGCACAGATAATACTGCCCGGGCTCGCCGTCCTCCGAGAGGGCGAAGCGGTCCTTGGGGCAGCCGCCGTTGCAGAAGCGCAGATACGGGCAGCGGCGGCACGCGGCCGTGAGCCCTGCGCGCTTCGCCTCGCCGAACGTCCGCTGGAACGCGCCGCCGGCGTACTGCGCCAGCGTCCCGTCGTACAGCGTGCCGAGGCGGTGCGCCGGGTCCACGAAGTGGTCGCAGGAATACACGCCGCCGTCCTCCTCCGCGATCAGCACGTTCCCGCACACCGGGCTCATCCAGCAGAGGCTGGCCTCGCCCCCGGCGAGGACCCGGGCCGTCTCGGCGAAGAGCTGCACGTCGAGCTTGCCGAGGTCGCGCGAGACCCACGCGTCGAACACCGCGGTGAGAAAGCGGCCGTAGCCCTCCGGCGTGACCGATTCGGGTGCGAAGCCGCCGTCCGGCAGCCGCACCACCACCGGGATGAACTGCACCCAGCCGCATCCGGTCTCCCGCAGAGCGTCGTACACCGCCAGCGGCGCCTCCGCCGAGGCGGCGTTGACCGTGCACAAAAGGTCCGGCTCCACCCCCGCGTCCCGCAGGCGGCGGATCGACTGCCGCACGCGGGCGTACGTCCCCGCGCCGTCCGCGAGGCGGCGATACCGGTCGTGGATCTGCGCGGAGCCGTCCAGGCTGACGCCGACGTCGAACCGGTTTTCTTTCAGAAAGCGGCACCACGCGTCCGTCAGCATCAGGCCGTTCGTCTGCAGGTTGTTCCAGACCTCCCAGCCCTTCGGCAGATACTTCCGCTCCAGCTCCAGCGCCTTTTTGTAGAAGTCGATCCCGGCGAGCGTCGGCTCCCCGCCGTGCCATACGAACGACACGACCGGCCCGGGAGACGCGGCGATCGTCTGGCGGATCAGCCGCTCCAGCAGCGCAAAGCTCATGCGCGTCTGCTTCGGGCTCGCGGAGTACCGCCCCTTGTCGAGGTAGTAGCAGTAGCTGCAGCGCATGGTGCACCGCGAGCCCACCGGCTTCGCCATTACGGCCAGCGGCGCCTTTTCTCCCCCGGCCACGCGCTCAGCGTCCTTTCAGATGCCTGTCAAAGAATTCGAGGGTCTTGTTCCAGGAGTCCATCGCTTGCTCCTGCCGGTAGGCAGGCCGGTCGTAGTACCAGAAGCCGTGCCCCGCGCCGTCGTAGCGGTGGAACTCGTAGTCCTTGCCTTTTTCTTTCAGGACCGCCTCGAGCCGGTCCACCTCCTCCGGCGTCGGGTGCTGGTCGTCGTTGCCGAAGATGCCCAGCAGCGGGCAGTCGAGGCCGTCCGCGCAGTCGATGGGGGCCACGGGCTGCGCCGGGGAGAGCCGCTCCGGCGGGACGATCACGCCGCCGCCCCAGCAGTCCACCGCCGCGTCCACGCCGTCCAGCGTGCAGGCGGCCAGGAACGTGTGGCGGCCGCCGGAGCACATGCCGATCACGCCGACCTTGCCGTTCGCGGTCGCCTGGCTGCGGAGAAAGCGCAGGGACGCGTCCACGTCGTCCATGACGCTCTTGTCGGACACGATGCCCTGTTCGCGCATCCTGGCGGAGACCTCCGGCGCCGTGCCGTCGCCGTAGTCCTCGTAGATGTTCGGGCACAGGACCGCGTAGCCGTGCGCGGTGAAGCGGCGCGCCGCCTCGCGGCACCACTCGTCCCAGCCGGGCATGTGCGAAATCAGCACGATCCCGGGGACGTCCTCCGCGCCCAGCGGGCGGGAGTAGTACGCGCGGATCGGCTTGCCGTCATGGCCCGCAAGGCCGATCGTCTCCGCGATCATCCCCTCATAGTCATGTACGCGAAAACTGTTCCACATGGGGATTCCCTCCTTTTGTTTGTTCTGGGGGTATTATAACATGAAGCGGGGGAAGGGGGAAGGGCTATCCGGGAAATACAGCACCATAGTCATTTTCTAATATGGTTTGAATATGCTTTGTCAATAATCGCTCAAAGTCCTCAATGCCGCCAAACTCATACCTGTAGTCAAGAGATATATCTGACGGTATTCTTGTCTTTTTCCCACGTTCTTTTACAATCAATATGGGCTTTTTTTTATTGTAAGCGATTCCAAGCTCATACATTACATTAGGGTTATTTTCGGTTATATCCGCAACAAAAATTGAGCATTCTTCAATTTTTTTATATATATCATTAACGATATTAACGGTTTTCCCTTTCCCTGTCATAATCGGATATGCTTCCACTTCGATGCTACCGCCAAGACTATTAATTGTTTGTACTGCTCTGTTTAGTGCACCATTGTAATCGGTTACAATTTGTTCGCTTTTATACTGCATCGCCATAAAAATGGTTTTTGGAGAAGCCGAAATGAACTTATATGCAACGTCGAATATTTTCGATGCTTTCGAAAATGTATCTCCTGTGTATTTATACTTTTCAAGCCATTTGTCTACAAGCTTTAGTTTCAGAACTGCGTCTTGAAAAGTATCGCTTCTATAGCGTGTATAAAATGCTAATTGAAAAAGAATATCAGAAAATTGCTCTCGACAATATGTAAAGGATCCTGATTGGTCAAGTAGTTTAGTGGCATCTTTGAACAGAGTATCAAATTCATCCGTCCCTAAATCCGGATCATTAATCTCGGTAAGTATTTCACAAATTTGTGAAAGAGGTTTTGGCAGAGTATCTTTATTAAGCATCGGATTCCGTGCGTATATTTGATCAAAATATTTTAAGATTGGAAGTTGCCGGTTGATTATTGCCAGCTCGTCCGGCGTCCAAGAATCAGATCTAACTAATCCTTTGAAATTTTCCTCAGCCTCCAAACGCTTGGCAGTATTATTCAGAATATAAAATAAGAACGCTTCACTTTCGGTATTATCATGGCCAGAAGCAACAGACAGCATATTATCATCGTTTTCCGGATCAATGCCCCAAACAATAATTGAAAATGGAACATAATAATCTTGATCTTCGCCTGCCTCAAGCCGATGATTACCATCAACCCGTGACAAAGCGCCATCCGCAACATCCAAAGTGTAATAATCCATATTGTTTATAGCGCCTTGGAGTGTGGCGCTTGCACGTGAAAATGCTCGATGATTATATCTCCTTAGTATTGCTTTATCTGGAGCGTTAACCGACAAAACTACTTCGGGCAAAAACTTGGCTTCTGCTTTGCACTTTTCCAGAAAAGTAGCTATTTCATCAATATGATCTTGATTCTTTTGGCGCTGATATTCCTCATACTTTGCTTTTGATGCTTTTGCGAGGTCGGACATTTTCGCAAAGCCCCTGAGTGTGGGTATCCCGTTATGTACTATGAATCCTTTTTCTTGCATCTGCCTATCAGCACCGGAATAAGGTTCAACCTCGCCGCAGTCAAAACCTAAGATACCAGAAAAAGAAATCATATTCTCATCCAATGCATCTTGCTTAATACGCTGAGGACCGGTTTTTCGAGTTGCAGTTCGAGGTGCGTCTGAATCTGGAACATCTTTGCTTGAATCCATAAACAACAGTTCTTCAATATGCTTGTCTTTTTCAGAAAAATACGTCTTTCCGGTTTGGGTAACCGAAACAACGCCAGTGAAGTTGCCACTTAAGGTATAGCTAATCCCTTTGCTTCCAAGACTAAGATAGCCAAGTTGAGCCAAGTATTCTAATACTTTTGCGTCCTTGGCTTCTCCGCTAACTGTGATAAAATCTTCGTTGCTGTCACACAGCTTACGGAGACATTCTTCGCCCTCATCATCCAATAGTTTGAAGTCGGGAATATTTCTTAGTCTGGCTCTGATATACGTATCCTTATTATGAAAATAGTCATATCCTTTCTCAGTTATCGTTCCAAACCAAGGTACATTATCAGCCCATTGAAGTTTTGAAAAATAACCATTATCCACTAGAACTTTTATGCGACCTCTCAATCGACTGTCGTCAGCCGGAGACAACCCATCAAGCTTCTCTGCAAGGATTTTAGGGAAATTGCTGAAATTGTCTATGCACTCTTTCAGCAGTTTTTCAGTTTCTTTATTTAGAAAAACCATATCTCTAACTCCTCAATGTACCACTTATCCAAACACGGTTGTTTCAAATTCTTTTCTTGTTGTAATGCGTATTTTTTTTGCAGAACAATGTAAAACATTGATCTCATTTCTAACCGTTTTTGATAATGATACGATTTCTCTTTGTACTTCCTCTGAAGGGAGCGGTATTTGTAAATCAAAAAAATCATCTTCTGTAATGCGCGGCATTCGTGCACCACTGTACAAAGGGGGCAATTGACGCTGTACAATATCAGAAGCTAAAACTGAGATTTAATTTGTCAAGGTGATTTTCTGCGTGTTTACAATTAAGATACAATGTGCCCAGAATATTTTGAAAGAACAACTTTTTTGTGAGGGTCTATATGAAGAAAGTTGCAACTTGGATAATGT